>Ga0194133_10006145_pt1 | contig 14937 bp, 6 predicted proteins | sample TA2KigOf40mmetaG_FD_155448 | JGI IMG/M metagenome (GOLD analysis project Ga0194133, IMG submission 155448) | Freshwater microbial communities from Lake Tanganyika, Tanzania - TA2015055 Kigoma Offshore 40m | ecosystem: Environmental > Aquatic > Freshwater > Lake | place: Tanzania: Lake Tanganyika...
TAAGTTCCACAAATTCATCTTTCTTCTCTGAGTGGTCTAAATTCATAAAAAGGTTCATTAGTAAGGACGAAAAAAACCAATTAGTTTTTCTTCATCTGCACATCCTACGATGCAAGACATTGATAAGAACATGGATTATTTTTTATTGGTATTAATGAACCTCGTAAATGGGTGTTTTGTGTGGAAAAAGAATAGGATTGGAGGTTGGTTGAAGCTCAAAAATGACCTTGTCCAATATCTTAAATCCAATAAAAGCTCTGAATATAAGGTTTAGGGCAAACAATAAAAAAAGTGAGAAATGACTATAATAATGATGTTTTTAGTACTTGTGTATTGAACACACATTTTTTTGAAAAGAATTTTTCGATTGATTAAATCAGGGAGGGGTTTTGAATTTTATTTTGATATTTCATTATCAGTCAATAAAATTTTAATTTATAGCTATTGATGTATATTGAAAACTTGAGCAGCTCCTTGTTTTGTAGCTTAAACTCTTTTGTAGTGCTTCACAAGATAGCCTGACTTAATGCCATGAAACATGATCGAAAGATCTAGAAATTAGATACCCTCGTCCCTGAAACAATATATTCGGATTTAACTCTATACTGTTTACAGTCGTCAACTTCATTCAGGCAGGGCGTTATAAAAATGTTGAATTTTCAATTTTGCATTCGCAAAATTTAACTTCTTCGGATAGATTCATTTGAATCGAGATAAGATTCTACGGAAAAATGGAAATTCCAGATCCAGCAAAACACGAACTCTAATCTAATTCACAAATATTTGAATTTATATTTCTCTTGCTCTTATAAATTTTGTTTTCAAAGTCAAACTTTCCATCTTCGGAATAGATTTTCGCTAGGCCTTTGTTCTTCTGGTTTCATCAGATCCGAAAAATGTTATATTTCGAAACAAGCTTTTTTTTGAAAAAACAAATGATGTTTTTAGTCAATGTAAACTCGACCATATTGTGCCAAATTAATTTTTTTTCTTATCCTATGGCGATCTGACTTTCAATCAGCTTTGCGGTTTTTCTTCTCGGGACGTTGCTTTATTGCTGTAATAAAAAAAGGAATTTTGGTCCCCTTCTGAACATTTTTTATAAGAAGGCAACTCTACTTTCAGCATTTCTTTCCTCAAAATATTTTATAGGATTTTGAGAAATTCAAGCCTTAAAGTTGGCTTAGGACTTGGGACTTTTTCAATTTAAATTTCGGGGACTGAGAGGCGATTTAAACACCGGGGCTGGCTAAACAAACATAGAAAATTTTGTGATGAGGCCTTAAACTTTGCATATAGAAAAGAAAAAGTTTAAGACAATTTTTCAAGAGTTTTATTGCAGTTCAACATCCCTACAAATATGGTCATTAAATGATACAAATCTTAGTTCCTCTTTGTTCATAACAATCGAGTTTGAGACACAAGAAAATTTTAGAATATCAAAATTTAGTCACCTCAAAGAACTTGTTATGACTGTCTGAGTCATGGTTTTGAACAAAGAAACTTTTGATATTTTTTTAGTTCGAATCCAGGTAAAAACGTTTGTCTGTTTAATCATCAGAGCATGATGTGTTTCGTAATTCAATGAAAATCATTCAGGTGTATTACTTCTGTATTCTCCCATTGAATTTCCATTTAAAAACAAATACTTTTTAAAGTGTATTTCGGGACAAAGAGCTTCTCAACTTAACATTTGGTGCTTTGATTGTCAAAAAGCCATTTACATATTTGTTGAAAGGATTTTCAAACAGCAAATTCATTCATGGTTGAAACTTATGAATTTCAGCCGTCCACATTCAAATTTCATCGGTCAAAATAATTTAATAATCACATTTTGGTGCTTTGTTTTAATTAGAACTGACATTTTATTTCAAAATAAAATCGTGAAGTAATAAAACTGATTGAAAATTCATTTGTAATTTTACACCTATCGTGTTCAAAGTATCGGTTTTGTTGCAATAATTCACGCATATGGCTTAAAAGAATTTACGAAATTTTTACAGATTATTTCTCCATCTTCATCGAAAGTAATCAATTAAAGACACGTTATTGTATGGAAATTTCTACGTAAGGGAAGTGTCGGAAAGTTTTTATCAAGGAGGAAGTGTCACTCAAAAACGATTTCTTCCTTGAGAAATTAATGCAGAATGATAATAAATAATGCTTTTGAAAATTCCAAACTTAATACTATCTAAATTTTTGAATTCATATTGGAAACTTTCGTCATCAACAGTTTTGGTTTTTTGCCTCATTTCTTGGAAATAAGGAATCCGGAAGGCAAGGCTGAACTTTGAAGAACCTGATTGAAAGAAAGAAAAAAACTTAAATCAATCTAAATATCAACTTAAAGAAAAATGAAAATCCATCTTTTCAAGTTAAGATGTTCAAAATAGAAAAAAATGAAAAAATTACCAGATCAAAAAGAGCTTACCTGTTTGAAGATTTTTAATATTTAAAAATCTTTTGATTTGAATTTTTTCCATATATTTATCATGAATAGGAATTAAGAATCTAAAATCTTGCTGAGGTTTAAAGTTCAAAAAAAGAATCTCAAATATCTTTTTTTATCAATTTATAATGGTAATATTTTTAAAATGTGTCAGATGAAATTTATAGTGTGATAGAGCGTTAAAGGACAGGTGTCTAATAATTATGTTTTCTCCTCCATTCTATGTTTTATAACTGAAAACCTCAATTAGTTCCGCTTGTGGCAATTTCGATTTGATACATGTTGTTCTAATTTTCTAGTAAAGAAACAGTTGACCTATTTAACCCACAAGATGTCATAAATTCAAACTTTATCACAGTTCTATTTGTCAGTCAGAGTATTTCTAGAAGTTGAAAATGCTTATCATGACAATTTTTGAATGGCATTTCATAACAATTACTGTTTGGCATTTTATCATCGTCTACTTCAGAAAAAAGTCCATGAACAAGAAATAATTGGAGTAAAGGTATGAACATTAAAAAGCAACTTTTCTGTTGTATTTATAAAATATATCATTCTCTTTTTTACATAAAAAGGGAGCCGCTTATCGTTTCGCAACAGACAAAAACCAAACGACTTATATAACAGAAGAATGTTAATGTAAAGAAACCATTAGAAAGAGACTTTTGCTTTATCAGTCTGATTGAGTTCTCATGTTGGCTAGGATCGTTAGTGACAGATTTGTAGATGTGTGTTTTTATGAGGTTTTCAAGTAAAAATTCCTGCCTGAAAAGTTCCTATCAGAGTATTTGTAAGAAAAAGGAGAAAGAAATTTGTTCTGTTATAGTAAATGCTGATTTGTTGCGCTCGTTTGGACAAAAGAGGCTAATTTGCATTCAGAATATACCTGATTTAGATAAAAAAAAATTCAAAGCCTCACGAAAACTTCATTAAAAAACGGAAGAAGCACCTTTTGTTAGATTGAGGTACAAATATAAGAATTTGCAAAGATTTCCATTATCCAATCGATAATTCAGGAAGTTGCTTTAAAGGAAAAATCTTTCTAATGCCTGAAATCTCATTAAATAGCCTTCAGAAGGATGATGATTGAATAATTAAGTGAAAAGGAATATCCTGATTTTCTTCTTGATCTTCAGGGTAAACAATGCCCAGCAGAGGAAGTCAAAGACTTTGATCTGATTTAGAATCAAAGGATCAACATAGTGCATCAAGAGGTTTTTTTATTCTTTCATGTAGCAATCTTCATTTGTTTTTACTGATACAAATAGTGCACTGGTGTCTTCCTCTTGGAAAAATAAATTTTGCAAAGGTTCATTTGAAATGGAAGAGAAAGTTTGATAATTAAGGGCTATTCGAAAAAACTGGTCCAGTCATAAAAAAAGGGAAAACGTTCAAACTGTTAAGCTGCTTAGATAAAGATAATCTCTTCCCATCGGAAAGAAGTTGGGCGCCTATAATTTAGGATTGGGAATGAAATAAAAATAACGAAGGCATCATATAAAATATATCCAATTAGGAAAGGTTAAAACTTTTCCTGTAAAAAAATTATTTTTTGAAAGTTTTTCTCTGTTATTAAGCAGAAACATCGCCACTTAAAAAATCTCTCTACTTGATCTTTCAAACCAAAGAGGGAAAAGTTCAATTTCCTTTGTTTCCATGCAAGATCTTCATAAGATACCAAGTTGAGTTGTTAAATCTTTAAAAATACAGTTAACTTTTTTCATATTGAATTGCCAAAAGTCAGCTGAATGAGAAATGACAAAGTTTTTAAAGGAAAAGGTCAACAAAAGGTTTTTTTTTGCAACAAACCTCAAATCCTTTTGTTGCTATACTTACATTACAAACTTTTTTTTTAGGTAAGTTGGAAAACATTGACGTTTGACAAAGTCCACATTGTGTTCTTTCATAAAAAAAGATTGTTAGTGCGGTGTTAACCCGGGGAGAAGTCGAACCAAGGCTACCAGGATCAGACAAAAACTTTTTTGAAAATCGATTAAGAAGGCTTAAATGTAAATTAGCACATGAAATTCTTGGGTTCTTTGGTATCCTGATTTTGAAATTTATTTTTCTTATATCTCACCAAACTTAAGAATCATCTCCAAACAAGCATAAGATGGTTCATGTTATTAATCTCATTTTTATTATCTAAATTTATGATCCCATAAATTTTAATGTGCTCTGATTTTTGAAAATCAAATTGTGAATCATAAAGGAAATAAAAAAAATTGTGGTAAAAATCTTTTTGAGCTATCACAATTATTGTAAGAATGTTCTTTCTTAATAGAACTAATGCTAAATTTTACTCGAAATTGTAAGATGAAGAATAAAATTCCAATGTGTTTTTAGAGGTGCAGTTCAGCAAATTGATTTTGTGAAAAATATTTTTAATGATTATAAACAAATGTGTTTCGCATACAGAGAATGTATTTTATTGCGAAGAAGCCATAGATATGAAATGTACCTCTTTGAAAGTGAAAATGTGGTAATTTGTATTCCAGAAAGATGCAGCATCTAGAATTCCTAACTTCACAATTCCTTAGCAAGAGTTTCATGATCTTCTGCTCTGTCGCTGTTAGACTTTTTCCTTTTTTTTTGATGTAGTACGTAGCTGCCTTTGTTGGGGCTACACCGTCTAACACTTTGTAAAGATCTTCACATTTCGGACGTAGTCCTATTCCCTTGGGTCTGAGTAGAAAAATAACCTTTTTAGACGTTGAAAGAAGAGAGTATTACAATGAGGCAAGAAGTTGAGCTGATGAAGAATATTGAGATGTTATTCAGCAAAAACAATTTTGAAAATATGTAAAAGCTTATTTCTTTAGTGGTTTAAAATTTACATTAAGATTTTGAAGTAAAGAAACAATAAATGACAGGATTTTTGCATTTCTACAGGCACTTGCAATTTTCATGTTATTTCTTTGCTTTTCGGTCTTGTTTGTTATCAATAAGAAAGAAAATAAAAGCAATCACGATGAGAAGAAAAAGCAAGACCAATTCTACTTCTATTACTTTTTTAGCCCCGGGTGCAAAATTGGTTGAAAGCCTCAGCGAGACTTTATTCTGTTTTTTCAATCTTTCCCTTGTATCGTCTTATATGGGACTACCAGTTTCAAATTTCCTTATATTTGCTTAGGCACTTTGCTAAAGAAAGGGAAGCTCTAACAGAAAAAATACCTAGCCATTGCTTTTTTCCTCAATCAAAAACGCATGAAAGCTTGAAAAGTAAAATGTGAGCTTCATCTGCTTATAAAGCTATTTTGAATTGGATCACCAGTCAAGGTTTCTGATGCCAATTAAATAGCTTAATGTTAAATATTTAATGAAATGATAGTCTTTGACGACAGGTTACCAAAGAAATACAATAAATGTCTCACAGTTCTCAGTGCAGAAACAATAGCTATTACCAACTAATTGCATTTGTTTTTAACAAATTTTTATCACTACTTTGTAACTATTGTTTTTATTTGTGACACAAAGCCATTCAAAGCTTCTATCTGTCTCCAAGACCAAGAGCTTTACCCATTCTTTTACTTTGTTCAAGGACAGTAAGAAAAAAACTTTTCCACTTTTTCCACTTTCAATTAGTGTCAAAAAGTGAGAGAAGTTTTTCTGTTTTGATGTAAATCAATGACAACAAACTAGATAACTAATGAAAAATAGTTAAATAGGCGATAGCAAGCAAAAAAGGAACTATAAAAAAATTCATTTTCATTTTACTATCACTCCCATTTGTTAATCGAAATTTTTCAAAATTAATGATTCTTTCTGCAAATAAAAAATATTTTTTTTCCTTGGCACTTTTTTCTTTTTGGAAAGAACACGAAGTCACAACTTTAAGCCTAGTTTAGCTAGTTGACTTTTGTGTAATGAGTCGTTCCTTGTTTTCTATTTTAAAACAGCATTTAATTGTATGACATTTGAACCAGGCTTTTTTGTCACGTTCATGTTCCAATCTAGTTGGCCGTATTGTCTCCAGGACAACAGCTTCGATGCGATTCAAACTTTTTAACATTTGATATTTTTCACTGACTCCACTAGTTCACTGAAGCAATCAAAGTCTTTTTTGAAACAAATCCATGCGACGATAATGCTTTGCCATGGTGGCTTCCTCCACCAATTTTTTTTTTAAATTCACGCTTTAGTGACTACAATCTTTGATTTGATCACATTTTATAGAAATAGGAAAAAAATCCACAAGTTTTAGAAAATATATACCCCAATAACAAATAAAAAGCCTATAAGAAAGGGAAAAATGTCATCTAATCTACTGGGTTTCATTAAGGAAATGTAGAATTTATGACTTGTCTTTAGCTCTGAGGCTAGAAAGAAATAGCTTGGCAAAAGAACCAAGACTTGACAAATGTGTTAAAGAGGAATGTTGATGGCAAAAAAAGCTCGAAGAGTTTGCTACTTGTCGCAGTCGAGTAAAAAAAAGATCCTTATTTTACACAAAATATATGCATCAAAGCATCAGCTAATTTGCTCAAGTTTTCAGTGAAAATCTCTCTCTCTGGAGGACCAAGATCTTGGGAATGAAGTATGATTTTTACAAAAAGATAGAAATTTTCTTTAGTTTCATTTTGTCCTCTTGGAATCTCTTTTCGTATTCTAAAACTGTTTTTAAGCAATCGGTCAGAGCTTGCTTGCCGATATTGAAGATTGCTGTCAGCCTCACCATGTTTGCACTGCATATTGAACTTCTGCTGTTGACATGATCTGAAATAGGAATGCAGTGTAAATACATTTTTTCTAAAAATGAAAAAGCATGGCTTTTCTCGAGCATCTTTTAATCAAAGACTTTAGATAAAATTTGTGAATTGTAAATGAAGACAAAAGCACATACATTCTGGTAACTGATTATTTGTCATATTTTCATTGACACTATTGTTCAATAATCAAAACAAGTAGATAACCCAAACTTACTTCAAAATTAACTCATATCAACTTCTTTTTGAATCTAGAAATCTTTCTTTCAATATTTATATTTTATGACCATATGTAATACTGGTGAATAAATTTAATGCTGATTTTCTACTTAAATTGTTTAAAGATTTGAAAAAAAACATTTAAGACAAAAGCTTTTTATTCAATTACTTTTAATTTCATCGAGCTGATTAGTTTTCTGAGATAAATTGGCTGATGCGTCAGAAAAGCAGTGAATAGCTGAATACCCTGTAGCCCTTTACTTAGGTGAAAGGATTGATCAAACGAAAATTATTTTCTTTCAACAATCTTATTTGAAACTGGTGTGTTTAAAGATGAAAGGGGTTTACCGCAGCAACATGAAATGTGAAAGCTTGCCAATTGATTCTTCCATTTGGCTTTAAAGCTCAAGCAATGTACTTAGAATCAGATGACCTTCATGTTAGTTTCTTTGTCTTAAATGATGATTTATCTGAGTGAGGGAAGACAGTTGAGTAAGTTATTTGATTTGTTCATTCGCAATTTAAATAATGTTATAAGTATAACATTAACTTTCAATCTATGACAAGACAGACATGGCTACTTTCAATTTGTAGACAAATCTTATTGATTGCAGCTCACAAGTTTTCCAAGTGTTTGGGATAAGTTTTATCTAAAATAGTTCTATCATTTAAGATGAATCTTGGCGTTTATTAGATGTTTTTGTAAGTTTGGGGAACAAAATGGGACATGTTTTCTTAAGCATCAGAACTTTTTTGAAGCTCTCTTATCTGGGCATCTTTCTCTTTGGGACTTTTACCAATTCTCCGTGGAACACAATTGAGGGTACACAATCTGTACTGCTTGTCCAGGAAATATAATCGGAAAATATTTGTTGTTTCTCACTTTCTGTTTAAAAAGCAAAGAGAATGTTTATCTAAAAAGCAAAAACATGATGGACACAAGTTTCTTTTGTCAAAGAAACATGCTTCATTTTGGGCAGAAAAACCATTGATAGCTTGTAGTGTAATTAAATGCTGCATTATTCAAAGTAATTGCAATGAGAAAAGCAAAAAAAGATCTTTTGTTAGCTTCCAGTTCTATAAATGAAACTTTAACGTGGTCGGAGAGCTCATTAAATTGGTCGTTAAAAAGAAGATAATGAAACTTCTCATCCGTCCATCATTCAACTGACAGCTCTTTTATGCTTAAGTTGGGCTTCGAATCTTAAAAGAAAAAGCTGAAAAAAGCTTTTTTTGTCTTGAATGCAGGTGGTGGTGATCTATCTGAAAATATTACTTCAAAAGAATGTGAGAAGCTTTCAGGCAAGTTCATTGACATGAATATGTAAGAATTTACCATCATGTTTTGTTGATTGATTCCAATGTATGAAAAAGTAATTGGCATTTCTAAAAACAAGTAATTGGTGTCACAAGAAGTTATGAACTACCTATTGTTTCTGTGTTAGTAACGATTTAATTAGCAGAGTTGGTGTTTTTTCCGTTCTGGATAACTTTTTTTGTCCTTCGACAACTTTTTCTTCCATCTTAATATTTTACCACTTTTAGATATTAGCCCTTAGAGAAACATGTTGGTTTGTCGTTTAGATTGCAAATACTTTTTTCACTAAATTGTCACTTTTTTATTGATCAAACAAATTTTCTTGTATATTAAAAAAACTTTGTCTGACTTTTCAGCTATTTTCAATTTCAGAGATTAAGACGTAAAAACCAAAAAAAAGTTTTACCTCAGAGAAAATTAACTTATAATCCTTTGAAAATCTTTCTAGAAAAACAAGGAAGGATTAAATTGCGTTTTAGAATTTTATATAATCTAACTTAAGTGGTCTCTGTAGCCTAATGGTTAGAGCAATTGACTTGGGAGACTGGGGTTCAATCTCCGGTATGGACAAAATCTTTGACCCCTGGATTAACCTTAATTAATAATTTCTAGTAGATGATAACACAAGCTCAAAAAAAAGTATTATCAATTTTTATGATTTCCAAAATCATAAAGTTGCAGTAAAGATACCTTTTCAAGATTGATGGCTGCGTCCCCATAAATAAAGATAAAGTTTCAAAAATTCACTCAAACTCATCGAGTCCTTTTAATTTAATCAAAATCAAATGATAGTCTTTTCAAAGCACAAATTGAGACGAATTGTAGAACACTTCTGTCCGAATGTTTTTACTTTTGTAAGTCCCTTTGTTTTGGCGTGAAAAGTCCACCAACATTGACAATTTCAATTAATATGTTGTGCAATAATGATTTGGTCACTTCCTTGCTTGGTAAGTCAAGTGAGCAAAGGTTACGTATTATTGGACAATTTAATCTAAATTCGAGCAATGTCACAATACAAAGTGAACTTCACCCTTTAAAACCAAAACACGACATCAATCAAAGGAAAAACAATATCCAATCTCACGTGACAAAACATATATTTATTTTATTTAAAATCAGGTTAAAATTGAAAGTATATGGAAAAAATGTCGAGTTGAAACATTATGAAACTCATTTTATTTATTTTAGATGAAAGAAGATTGAGGAAAAAAATACATCAAAGAGTTTTCTTCTTTTCAAAATTTGATGAACGTGTTGAAAAAGAAAGAAATGTGTAACAAATGAGAATTTTGAATGGAATCCTTTGAGTTGTATCGTTATCCTTGACTTGCTACGACTTTTTACAAGCTCAAAAAAAGACTTACCCAGATTCACAGGATTCCTAGCAAAATACTAAATCTTAGTTTTTTAGGCCTGCAATACTTAAGTACTCTTTAAGTCAGTTAGGGATTCAAATTAGAAAATGGTCTCGACTAGCTGAGATACCCGGCGCTGCCCGTGTTAATTTGCAACCTGCTGAGCACCTTAAAAATGTGTTGTTCACCTTTAAGGGTTTCAAGCCCCCCAGGCCCAGGGGGAGAGGGGCTGGGGTCAAACCTGCACCAAAACCTTCCTTGGACAGGTGGGGATGTGCGTGGTAAATTTTATCAGAATTGGTGCAGGGGCTTGAATTTCCATTAACCCTCCACATAACAACAGACAGACTAACAAACAAACAAACATCTGTTCGCCCATTTTTATATATATAGAAAATAGAAGATAGATTAAACTTTTTGGACTTTGTTTTGGTAAAAACTTCTTACTAAAACTTAAGGTTTAGATATTTATTTAAAGCTTTCGTGATGCATTTAGACAAAAACTTGCTTGGTAAAGGGTTGGACAAGAAAATCCAGCCCTCGAATTTTCAAGAGTACCTTTTTATGGATAAGAAAATGCACCAGAGCTCAAAGTCTCTTTTGCAAAGAATTATTTCGAGAGGCATACAAAAGCAACATTGCTGTTCCAAAATAACAACAACAGCTGCATCCCAGAAATCCAAATAGCTCCTATATGTGCCTCTTTCAAGGGAAAAACTATGTGACTGTTTAAGAAACAAAACTTTTACCAAGGCTCAGGTATGTCTTTTAGAAACATGAGGGTAGCTTAAAGAAAATCTTTTCACCAGTAAACTAGAAAGCTGAACAATGTAAATGAAGAATTTTAAAGCTGAAATCAGAGTGAGTTCGATTGAATGAATATTTTTTTAATCAAATACTTAAGTAACACTCGACTCCTTTTCTTTTTACCAAATTGATTAATTAATCTTTTATTGCATGCATAGTTTCATTGTTTTAGACACTTTGAAGCTGGCAAAGGATTGGATTTCTATCCTCGAGCTTAAGATATTAAGTTTCTTCGGTGCCCCAAACTTTTTTTTAGGTATTCATTACATGGAATGGTAGATGCAATATTCAAAGACTCAAACCTTCTAAGAATACATTCAGTTCATTTGTTATACAATTTTGAAACAAATTGTTACAATAAACAGAAGCTTTCACTATTGATTCATCTGTCAGTTAGATTTTGGTTTCCATTTGACCCAAAAAAAGTGTTGATTCTCTCTTTTGGTTTTCTGGCATAAGTAACACATTTATTTGAGAGGATGCTAACATGGCAAAACTAGATTACATAGTATTAAAAGGGTCTGACGAAGATACAGGTCTCAAAGAAATATTTTTAATATGCAATTATAATTTCAACACCAAATGTAATCTCTAGAAAGTTAAGTGCATTTTTGGAAGGCAACATTAATCTAAAATTAAGTTTTTTTGCAAGCATTGCAAATTACAAAAGTTTTATCGCCCTAAATTTTTGTCATAAAAGACTACTAAATTGGATGAAAATTTCTGCACGTCAAAGATTTCAAAGTAGCATTAAATTCCATCTCTTTTACAATTTTCATCAACAAGAGTAGGTTAATTTTGTTCCGTGAACTTAACAACCTTTATGGTAACTAAAGTTACAACATTTGTAAACTAACCCAGAGGCATACAATTTGACTTTCAATTCTAAAAAATGACATGAAAGTTGTTTGAAAAGAATTTGCTATAAAAATGCCAAGATCCTTGACGGAAAAAGGCTTTTAAACAACAAACTAACTTCATGAAACTCTTTATTACTCACTAAAATCCAGATTCGCAGGAATAAAGGAAAGGAGAAAAAGTCATTTTCAGGCAAACATGAGAGTTTTTTGTCTGCTGATTACCACACTCTGCGACAAATTCAGTCAAATTTTTTCTCTTCTGTTTTCAACGTTGACATTTGCTTATTTAAATTTAGAACTTTTATAGTCAAATGCATTGGAAGAGGTAATGTAAACTACACTATTCTCATGGGGAAATTTTTTTATAGACACTGTGTTAACTTTGACTTTAGGGCAGAATGAAAGGCCTTAAAGTTTTGCCATCAAGTCTTTTGAATTTACTTTGGTGGATCTAAACAAACTTTCATTTGTTTAAGGACTAAGATAAACAACTGTAGCTACTTTAGAATGACGTTGATAAATTTCTCTCCCAAAGGCCTTATTGTCTAATTTTTCTCTCTGACCACATTGTGATCTGACAATTCTTCTTTTGACATCTATAAATCAACAGTAAAGGATATCAGATGAATCAATTATCTGAGAAAGATGGTATAAAATAAGATGAATATATTCTCACTTTTTGTGGTCTCTTATTATCATTAATGTTTTAAAGACCTTTAATAATCAAAGTGATGCCCCATTCATAAGTCTAAGTCATGACTCGTACCAACATTTCAAAAAACTAAGTGGAAAAATCCATGTTTTATGGTGCAATCCAGTTCTTTCATTTTTGTAAATCTATTTTTATTGAAAGTCATAGAAAACAAACTGAAAAATGACATGCATTGTTAATTAAGAAAAAGCTCAAAGGTCAATTTGTAATCCTCTTAATTGCTTTTGTGACAGTTATAAATTGTGAATAAAGTCTCTGAACCTTGAGGACGACAAAAAACTGTATAACCTCAAATTTGATCATGTAAAAAATTAAGTGTAAAGTATAAAACCGTTAACAAAAATAGAAATTATACATAAGCTCTTGCAAGACAGTTTTGATTTAATATTAATTGGAAAAAGCTTCATGCTATTGATTACTTTAACCTATTTCATATTTTTTTTGCAGGTAATTTTGAAAATTCATTTAGACATCAATATAAGGAGGTATTTCAGGCAGACAAATTGAAAAATTTGTTATAATGCAACCATCGACATTGTTCATGTTAAATTTATCATTGTCACTACCATGTTTCATCATCATCATCATTATATCTATTATTATTGAGGCCATACAACAAATGTAGAAAACAAATGTGCAACGAACCGTAATGATCCAACCATTGTAAACTATGCATATCCAGCCCTTCCTCGGTACAACGTCCTCTCAAAAAAATGGCATCAATGATATAGAAGTGTAACAATGCATGCCAGGAAAGAGAATTCGTCCAGCTTTGAAAAGATAAAAGGCACAAAACAAAATCTGAATTAATAAAAATGTTCAATGACTTGAATTAAAGTTAGTGCAATCATCCTGTAACTTTCAACTTCAATTTCTAAAAAAAAAATTCAACTCACTTAAAGCAAAATGTGTATGAAAAATTTGCACCCAAAGAAAAAGTTTCCTATTAGCATAATATTTTCATAATTAAATGAAAACTTAAATAAAATAAACTTTTGGCTTTTTGTCTAAGTCAACACTGCTGAGAGTTGATTGTTCAAATATAGATTTAAAGTTTTTAAACAGCACGAGGATGAAATGAAGGTTTCACAAAAGGTTGATTGATTTAACAATGAATGAATGCATCATCCAACACAAAATAGTTCCTGCCCTTCAAATACTCAAACGGACCGAAAAATTTATGGATGATTTTTCCAGACATAGAAAACCTACTCAAGAAAATTCAAACACATAAAAACTTACTTTGATTGTGTGCACAAGAAAATTCAAACACATAAAAACTTACTTTGATTGTGTGCAACCATAGATTATTTATCAACTTTGTGCGAGCAAAAATCAAAACATTTTGTGGTTTATAAGCCCCATCCAAAAACTTCAAATCCAAGTTTAAACAAAACATGTATTTAGGTATGTATGAAAGAATGATTTTAACTTGTGACATTTATAGAAAAACTTTTACAATACTTAAGAAAAATATTTACAAGCATGATAATCAATTTTTCTGATAGTGAAGAAACTTAGTTCTTTTTTACATTTAAATGCAAATTATTTTATCCCTGATTTAAAAAAATGATTCCATCTCCATGGTTTCTTCAAGAGAAAACTGAAACGGCTCAACTTACAGTATTTTCTATTTAAAGAAGACGTCAAAATTCAAGTGGAAAGTATTCAAATTTGGATTTTTGAATCCTTGGATGTTGAGAGAGATTGACGGTTGTTGAGTTGAAGTTATTTAGAGGAGAAATTTTCACTGAATGATTGTAGGCGTAAAGCATAATTAAGACATCTAGTTGAAATATGTCCTGGTTGAATTGTAGGTGGATATACGTCTAAATTTTCTTTTTTCAGTTTTTACTACAAAAAAGCGGGACATGCCTTCAAATCTTCTTTTATCTTTTGTAATCTTTTTGACGAGAAAAATTCTCCTATCTTGGCAAACAATCTTTCCAAGTTGCTGACAGCAGCTATTCTGTTCCATTCAATTCAAACAATATCAAAAAACGCACAACGATTTCCCAGATTGATGCTCTGAGAGTGGATACTTTTTTCATTTCAGAAATCTAGGGACAGATTTGATTCTTTTTGGGAATCAAACTAACTTTAAATATCTTTCATAAGTGAAAATAAAATTTTTGTTCTAGAAATATGAAAGTTAGATTGTTAATAGGCCTTAATCTTTGCTTTTATGTCGACAAATAGTGATATTCCAGTTTCCAAATGATTAGTTTCAGTTGTATATTAGTCTTCAATAAGAAAATTGTTTCAACATTTAAGAATAAAAGTCAAACAGGAATAAGAGAAGGTTATTCTTTCTGAAAAAGAATGTTGATTTTAATCAGTCCTAATTCTATGAGAAGAACAACACTTGTTTGTCCAAGTAATCAACCTTGCGGCCTTTTTTTTGTTTTCCAGTTTTTCTCGATCTATTGTGAGAAACTTGAAATAAAATGTGAAGAGCAATCAAGCACAAGTTCTTCTTTGTTCAACAAAACTAACGGGAAATTAAGTAGC
>Ga0194133_10006149_pt1 | contig 14934 bp, 14 predicted proteins | sample TA2KigOf40mmetaG_FD_155448 | JGI IMG/M metagenome (GOLD analysis project Ga0194133, IMG submission 155448) | Freshwater microbial communities from Lake Tanganyika, Tanzania - TA2015055 Kigoma Offshore 40m | ecosystem: Environmental > Aquatic > Freshwater > Lake | place: Tanzania: Lake...
TCAATAAATCGAATTTGAATTTGAATTTGAATTTGAATTAGGTATTTTTCCCCACACAAAAAATACCCATCCACCTGGGTTATGGTATAATAGATCATGCTTATCTTGAATTAGAATGAATGAACAAATTATCTATTTAGCTCATTCGACAATATAAATACAACTATTTTCTTTTCAAAATTTATAAACATGTTGATAACAATCTACAGATTGGTCAATAAAAATTCATTAAAAAACTTCACATGTCAAATAACATTTAAGGAATGCCACATATTTAGTTGCTTTTTCAGTTTTTGTCTTACTGTATTGTTGCTGATGTTGTGTTCCCAATCAGAGTTGACACTATTCAATAGGACTCCAGGCTTATTGGCAATGGTTCGCCTCCCTATTCGACAGTTTGCTTTATTCCAGAATTCATGCCTGAGTGGCTTTCTTCTTCATTCCAGATACATTTTAATTTGGATCGTGTTGCTTATAACCTCTTTGGTAGCTGACTATTCTATTCATGGTTTTGATGATGCTTGATCACTAGCTGGAACCTTGCCCAGGTTGAGGACCATGTCCTTCCCAGTTTGTCAAGCTCACTTCTTCTTTGCTTCTTCTTGTAGTCTCTCTTTGCAACACGTAGATATTAATAATACACAGCATTTAGTTTTATGATTTCTACATTTAGATTCTGACCATTCAGCCATACTGGGCATCCATAAAAGTATGTACTGTGGTATTGCGTTGTCATAACTTTCATGAATTGTTGCATGGTGAGCCTATATTTCTCAAGAGATTCAAGGATGAGTTCAGCTTCTTCAACTTCGGAACCGCCTTGATAACATGACTAAACCAAGAAATCAATCTCAAACTGATGGAGTTAAAGTTATTATAGCTTAAGCAAAGGATTGAGATAGTCCTAATAAAAAGACTTAAACTTTAGTTCACCATTTTTGATTTTCAAGGGATGCAGTAAACAACAATGGTGAAGTCATCAAAAGTGAGTCTGTGGATGAAAGCAATCGCTTGAGCATTCGCTTGCATTACAATCCTGTCATGGATGAATGGGTCAGGTAACTCATATTTTCATTTTGAAACTTAATTCCAACTAGACAATCGATAGACATTAGCCCACCTTTAATATTAAAGGATAAAATTTGCATACTAATTGAATTTTTTCATTATTTAGTTTGACTGATGAGTCCACAACATCAAGTATTCAAGAGGCAGATATTTTGTTTGACTTGCACAAAAGTGAGCCTAATGGAAAAAATGATGATCTGGATGATGATGAAGTCATAAGTGTGGCTCATTTCCTAACAGTAAGTTCCATTACACATAAACTGGCTTCAATCAATTACCATTTTCACCAAACCTTCCTTAGTTAAGTTGAAGTCTAACTTATATTAGCCTTTCTTGGCCATAAACCACTTCTAGATAATTGAAATTTCTAATTTCTAGTCACTTGAGAAGTCAGGCATTCGTCGAACTGACCCCAGACTAAAGGAAATGATGAAAAACTTGGATGACATCCGAAGAGAGGCAAAACTAAATACAATTGGAACTTACCCTGTGGATTATCTCATGCTTGACAGACCAACCTTTAAAATGTATGTCTTTAAACCAATTTTTTGTCTTTTAACAAGTCTATTTTGGAACCTTATGGGGGCAAAGGTACACGGACACCTGAGACTTTAAAATAAAGTTGAAAAAATGACATAATTAAAGGTCGAGATTTGTAAATTGACCCCTTAGATATTTCAAGGTATAGTTGATGAATTACCCTTTCTAAAGTTTGGGCAATAAAATGTTTTGTAAACTTTGAGCACAGGGTATCTGAAATATTGTTAAATATGAAGTTCCCATCAAAAGTTACTCATAAAAAAGCTTTTTCATAACCCCTTGACCGCCCTCACTTGCTTTTTTCAAACATGGCACCTTTTTTGAAGTGAGGTAAACAGTTTGGTTTTTATTTGACAAAATACCAAAATTTTTGTCAAAGAACCATTTCAATACATTTGTTGTCTAAAAAAATAAAACAAGCTTGAAATTATGTTTGCTGACTTGTTTAAAGTGATGGGTCCGGGTCAAAAATTTTTGACCCTGGTCAGGTCAGGTTAATTTTTTGTGGCTCGGGTTGGGTCAGCCATTTATGGTTTGGGTTTGAATTTCAAAACCCTAAAAACATCAAATTTTTCAATTTTTTTCCCTTCGGGTCAAAAGAAATTGCTACAGGTTGGGTCAGAAAGTACCCGGGTCAAAGCTGGGTCGGCCTCTTATTTACTGTGGGTCAAAAGTAAGCTCGGGTCGGGTCAGGGCCCATCTCTACTTGTTTATCTCTTGCTTCTTTTGTAAAGTCACGCTCTGTAATGAATGATGATAATGAGTACAAATAAAAGATTTGAATTGAATTGAATTCTTTTCAGGGCTATTGATCCATGCTTATCTTTGCTGTCAAGGTGAGTAAAAATCTTTTCAAAACTTTTTTTCAGCAAGAAGTTAAGTCTTTTTTTCCTTTAAGGGCCTTTAAATGCCAGTTTGTTTTACCAGAATTTGGAAACTTTTGTCAAGATATTGAAAGGATTTATGAACAATGCAAAGAGAATCTCAGTGGAGAGGTAATTGAACAAAAAGTTTCCTTGTTTTGTTTTAACTTTTTCATATTGAATTGAATGAAAGGTGGCCTCTTACATTCCACAACTTGCTCGATATTCTCGTGATTACTGGGGTGTCTCCATTTGTACTGTGGATGGACAGAGATTCTCCCTTGGGGATGTCAATATTCCTTTCACAATGCAGGTAATAACCCCCATATCCTAATAAGCCAATTTGCTTCTTTGCCAATGTTTTGTATTGTCTGTCAGTTTGTTTTTCCAAAAGTAAAGGAGTTCTTAGGTATAAGCAAAAAAACCTGTGGACAATGGATGGGTTCATGGCCCCAACACAAACATTCTAGAAACAGATAGATTCTATTTTTTAATATATTTTTCAGTCTTGCAGTAAGCCCTTTACCTATGCTGTATGCTTGAATGAGCTTGGTGCAGATGTTGTCCATAACTATGTTGGGCAAGAGCCCAGTGGAAGGATGTTCAATGAGATGGCCTTGGACTACTCAAGTAAAAAGGTTTCAATTTAAAGTATTGCTAGAGTGAACAAATAAATCTTTTTTTTCAGACAAACCCCATAACCCTTTGCTCAACTCAGGTGCAATCATGTCAGCTTCCTTACTCTTGAATCTTGTTCATCCCGAAATGAATATGTCACAGAAGTTTGACTTTGTTGAACAATACATGCAAAGATTGGCTGGTGGAGAATTTTTCAGGTTTGAAAAAAATATTTAAGTATTATTGTGCTAAAGTTTTCATAAATCAAATTGTGTAATTAAAAAAACCCAAAGTTTCTTACTGCTACTCAAAAAGTGACACGAAACTTTTCTGAGGTCTTAGATCCAATTTTTAAAGTTTATAATTAAGATTGCAGTGTTAGAGAGTAAGGAAAGTGACATTTTTGCATTTCAGTTTCAACAATTCTGTGTTTTTGTCTGAAAAGGACACTGCAGATAGAAATTATGCTTTAGCTTATTACATGAAGGAAAACAAATGCTTCCCCAAAGGATTCATTTTGCAAGATTGTCTGGATTTTTACTTTCAGGTATGCACTTTTAAGGTTTTTTTTGAAACAAATTTTCTTGAACTGTTTCAATGCATTTTCATAGACATGCTCAATGGAGTTGAACTGTGAAACCCTTGCAGTAATGGGAGCAACATTAGCCAATGGAGGTGAATGTCCAATCACAAATGAACCAGTCATTAGTCCATCCAATGTCAGAGATGTCTTGTCTTTGATGCACAGGCTAGTAAAGCAATATTCTAAAAATTCAAAAGTAAACACCAACATAAAACTTGATTCTCCTTTCAGTTGTGGAATGTACAACTACTCAGGACAATTTGCATTCAATGTAAGTTATACCAACGTGAAAATTTAATCCAATATTGCCACAAAGTTCCAAGTTTAATAATGAGTTTAATTTCAAGGTGGGCCTTCCAGCAAAAAGTGGTGTTTCTGGAGCTTTGGTTTTAGTTGTACCAAATGTAATGGGAATTGGATTGTGGTCTCCTCCACTTGACCAACTGGGAAATACTTGTCGAGGTGTCCAATTCAGCACTGTAAGTTAAATCTTTTATTTCAATATTTAATCTCCAAGTTTCATTTGATTTTGGATATATATTTAACAATAAAATATTCAGGAACTTGTGAAACTCTTCAACTTTCATCGCTTTGACAATCTTGTCACTAAAGGCAATGAGAAGCTTGACCCTAGAAGATTCAGGGATGAGAAAACTCGCCAACAAGTTCTATGCTTGCTTTACTCAGCAACAACTGGGGATCTCACAGCATTAAAAAGGTGAAATTGAATACTCCCCATTTTGTATAGACATTTGGGACTGCTCTTGTTGAGGTATGCAGCAACTAAGGTGAAAGAAAGCCAACAGTTGCATTTAAGCCAACTCGAATAATAAAAAGTTGGACATGAGGGTCACAATTTTTTAATTATCTTTAGATATTTCCCCCTGGAATGATATAAGCCAATTTAAACAATCACGTTGAGGGCACATCATTTCAGCACCCTGCAAATGATCCATGACCCTGACAAAGTTTCAGGCCGTTAAGACTCCTATAAGGGGATCCCAATGATCTCCCTTAGACCACTGAATCAGGCTAAATCACTTAAATGAGCTAAAGCATAAATTCAAATTTTTAGGTTCCAAAGTTCAAATGTTATGATGGGTGCAGCCAATTATGATGGAAGAACAGGTAGAAAATATTCTTTCCATCCAAAATCAGCCTAAGTTTCAAGAATCTTAATTGTTCACTGAATTTTGAATTTTTTTTCATATTTCTTTCCCAACTTTTAGCTCTTCATTTGGCAGCTTCAGAGGGTCACCTTAGTTGTGTACAATTTTTGGTTGAAACTTGCCACATAGATCCCCTCTCAGAAGACAGGTTATTCTACTAGCAAAAATGTTTGGCATTCATCAGTCATAACTTAACTGTTTATACTTTCCAGATGGGGTTACACTCCATTATCTGAAGCCAAAAGATTCAACCATGAAATTATCTTCCGTTATATAGTCAAACACTTGGAAGATTCCAGACCAGAAGATTTAGCTTTTTACCAAAATAAAAAGCGTCAAAAATATGAAAATTAAGTGCAGAATCAATACAAAAAACCAAAAAACTTTGAAATCAATGGATTAAAAACACCCAAGGATTTCAATACCCCCTTTTAAGTGAACTTTCATACCCTGTTAAATAAAGAAAAATTTTAAATTAGAGAATACGGACAGTTTTAATACTTTAGAGTGCTCAAAAATATTCCAAGTTTGTTTAACAATTAGTTACTTCTAGGTTGACTTTTCAAAGTTGATTTTCTTCAAAACATGTCGCATGACTCGAATAAGTTGTCTCTAATCATTTGGTGGCTTTCAATATGAACTTCCAAGTTGTGAAAATGTGTTGTGAATATTGATTCAATTTTGTTGCCTTGCAATTACAATGATTTTGCTTGCAACATTTTAGCTTAAAAATCTAGTAAATTAACTGACTTTTTATCTAATATAATTAAATGCTTTTGATAATATGAGCATAAAACGTAAAAAATGGCATTTAAAGACTTTTTTTCATCAATTTAAGGCATGCATTTACCCATTCAGTTAAATTGATGGCCCCAATTTGAAAATATTGAATGTTTTCTTCAAAATACATTTAGATAAAAGTGAAGCTTTCTTTTTATCATCCTATGCTTGCTAGAATTTGGACACATCCAAATCTTCATACTTTCTTGTCACCTATATCTCTACCAATCAAAGAGATAACAAGCATGAAATGCAAGTAGTCCAACATCATTAAATTAAGGAGAAGATAGAAATTTAAAGTTTCGAAAATTCTTAAAAAAAGCCTTGAAGTAAAAACTTTCTATGCAAAAAAGGGCCTTACCACTTTTCAATTGATCTCATAAATATTGTTGTGTCAATATCTTACTGAAAAATAAACATGTAAAACAAACTTTGGTGCTTAGGATCTTCGTTGTGCAAAAAATTATAATCACAATTTATCTTTATAACTGTGACACCAAAACCTTTGATCAAACTCGAAATAATACTGATGATCCGCCCTTAAAGTGTTTGATGATATTACTCGAATTAAAGGTAAATTTTTTATAGCCTTTAATGCTTCTCAAAGTATAAAAACATTATTCTAATGTGTCTTCATATATTCCAAAGCATTAATGTAACCCTGTTGACTGTCTGGTGAAATACTGCCATCATAGCTTTCTTCATATTGGAGTCCCTCTTGAACAGACACATACCAGACCATGATTCCTAACAAGTTTTGTTGGACAGCCTCTTGTGCCATGGTCTTAATTGACGCTGATGAAGATGATCCTTTGCAGCCAAGCAAGATGGCATCAGTTGCCACATTAACTTGAATGGGAAATCCTTCCCATTGTTCTGATCCCTTGGCATAATTGTTAACATAGCGGAGTGCCTCAGTGCCTTCGTATACCATAATACCAACACTGTCAGCAAGATTGTTGGAGGTGGCATCCGTATTCCAGGAAGCATTAATAACATCTATTTCTGATTGTACTTGGGGATAGCCATAAGTAGGTTGACCAATGATGATATCAGGCTTTAATTCCCTCAGTTTCTTGATGAAATGAATCATGTTTGGACCAGCTTCTGGCTTTGAACCTGCCCCTTCCTCAATGTCCAAATCAATGCCATCACAGTTGTACAGGTCAGGCCAAGTTGCTACTTTCTCTGCCATGGCCTCAGCAGCTTCTTTGCTGGTCAGCCAGTGCCAAGGATTGTACTGAATGCTAAAATACATTTTTAAAATTTAGGTCCTGAAATGAGGTTTTACTGAAGATTCAACAACAACAAGGAAGTTCAAGCTGGATTTCAAGAGCAACACAGGAATGTGGCTTAACCCCAAGAGATATCTCTTGTAATTGATCATTTATTCAATATCCACTACTGATTTGACTTGAAGGGCTCTCGAAATAATTGTGAACAGCTCTTTAGAAAAAAATGTTGCTTGCCCAGCCCAGGATCAAAATATCTTAATTTTTAGTGTAACTTTATCTGTTGTACTTAATCTAACCTGTATAAGTAGCCACCAATGGCAAAAATGACTTTGGTGTCTGCAGGCACTGCCCCCTCAGCTCCAGTCCCTTTGGTGGCAGCTAACTTTTGGAAAGCAGGTGGCACCCTCCATTGTGTCCGGATTGATGAATGTGAAGAACAACACATTGGCACCTTTTTGCTGGTATTCAAACAACTTTGGTTCCCAATCATCATCAGAATGGAATCCATCTTCAGTGTCATCTGCCAGCAAGACATACATTCCCAGCACTTTGCTAGGTAACCTGTTTCTCTCCTGTGGAGCAGAGAGTTGGACATTTCTGCCATGGACTCCAGACAAACAGATTGCTAATGAGGCAGTCAAAAACAATTTGAAGAACCTGTTGGCCATGATTTAGGTTTGAAATACAGATACAAACTGAAAAGGAATTTTGAAATTGCTTCGTCTTTTATTGATGCTATATTGAACTTGATAAGTACCTGTCTTATCACCAAAATATTTTTTCTTTTATAAAATCTCAATGTTTTACTTTATTTACGTCTTTAGTACCCAGACAACAAAGTTATAATAGGACTTGAAAAAGTAATGGTTGCATTAAAAATAATCTCAAATTAAAGAAGAGTTATGAACAAAAGCTTCAATCGTTTTGGGAAATCGAATAAGCTCAGAATAGAACTAGCCTTATATTTATCACTTATTTCTAAGAAAAGAAAAAATATTTTATTGAATGCTGACAAATCAGATAGGTCTGACGCTCCCACCAATTCTTATGAAGAAGAATTAGTGTATGCAGATAAGTTATACTCCAATTAAAAAGTGTGTATCAGGTTAGAGATGGGCCCTTATCCGACCCGACCTGAGCATACCTTTGACCCGCAGTAAATAAGTGGCCGACCAGTCTTTGAACCAACCCAAAGAAATTTTTTTTGATCTAAAGGGAAAAATTGAGATTTTTATGAGAAATTTTCCAAACCCAAACCAAAGATGGCTGACCTGACCCAAGCAACAAAGTATTAACCCTATCAGGGTCAAAGATTTTTTACCCGGAATCATCACTAGATCAGGTAGCTCTTGGGATGATGGTTGCGTATCTTTTCCGTCTTGTCAAAGTACTTCTTCTAGTGTAAGTGTTTATAAGGATCCACCATGTTTCTATAAAGTTTTTAACACTTTAACTATTTTGTCAATTTATAAAATCACCTTTTTCAAAAAGCGTTATAAATTAATAATGTGAAGTTTGATAAAGGGTTCATTATTTCAACTTTTTAAATAGTAACAATTAACATTAACAGAGATAGAAAAAATTAAGAAAATTGCAAATGGAAAATTGAAAAGATTTTGATGAATCAAAAAAGCAATGAAAACATTAATGAACATAGACATGTAAAAGCTCATTTATTTGTGAGATATTAATCATGATAAGTACTGTTACATTGTGGAAAGGTATTGAATGCATCCTAATTTGAACTTTTCATTTGGAAAGTTTTGATATCACTCGAATAAGTGCCTCGTTTTCGTTCCTTAATCTTTGGTTGTCATTCTTCAAATGCTCCAGTTGCTAAAAAAGTAGTTAAAGATAAATGAAATTGATCAATATTACAATGCAAAGATGCTGATTAAAATACCTGATCTGTTAGATTTTCTGACAATGCTAAAAGCTAAAATTACAAATGAAAATGATTGCTCAATCAAAAATTGATTTTTATTAATATTCAAGGTGAGTCAGAATTTAGAGTAGGAAAAGCATTCATTTACAGGGATAAGAAATGAAAATGGATGCTAAGTGGGTAAGGAGACCTGGGGAACAGGTCACTTCCCAGTAAAGGTCTAGTTGATAGAGATGGGCCCTGACCCGACCCGAGCTTACTTTTGAACCGCAGTAAATAAGAGGCTGACCTTCCTTTGACCCGACCCGTAGAGATTTTTTTTGACCCGAAGAGATAAAATCTAAAATTTTTACATTTTAGGGGAAAATTTCCAAACCTAAACCCAAACCATAGATGGCTGGCCCGACCCAGGTCAAAAGTTTTGCCGCAGACCCATCACTACTAGTTGGTACATCAAAGATTTCAAGGCAAAAGGAGAAAACAAAGTTAGGGTATTCAAAAGGATGGAATTTTAGAATCAGAGCAAGAATGTTGGACTTCCAATGGTTGAGAATTATCTTGTAATGGGCCAGCTAGATAGACAATTCATATTTTTTGAAAACTTAATATATTCCAAATTTATTACCCTTAGCTCTTCCTCCATCTCTGCAAGTTTCTTTTCGAGCACAACTTTTTCCTTTTTTTCTCTTTCATTTAATCCTGAACACTTTTTCGACTCGTCCTAAGATTTGTTTTTCATAAAACCTCTTTGACATTATTTTTCTGCACAAAGGTTTGAGTGAAAAGCTTACATTTTCTTGCTGATTAGTTTCCATTTTCTTCACCAAAGCTTTCATTTCTGTTCGAATTTTCCGAAGGTCTTCACGTAGCTTTGCATTTTCATCTTGGGTTTCTTCCCAAAGCTGGAAAAAACAATCAAATTCTATTTTTGTATTATATCCTAAATCCCTTTTTATATAGACACATTAATTATCGAGTTCTCAAGCTCTCTCTCTAAATGGACTCATTGCTTTCTTTCACCAGAATGTTGATTAAAATTGGAATTGGAATTTTAGAAAAAACTAAAATAAAAATATAAACCCAAAAATATTTCAAAAATTAAAAAAAAACATATCTTAACAAAATTCTTAATATCTAAAATCACAATCAGTGAATGAATGGCTATCCCACACACTTGAAAAATCCTGAGACCCTGGGATCTTACATCCCAACCATAAAAATTGTCCCAAGGTTTTGCCATAAAATTACATATTTGTCATGTAAAAAGAAATGTGCAAAAAAATATTCTTCAAGTGTGTAATTTTTAAACAGTATTTTAGAAATATTTCAAATATTGGTAATTTCCAAATATTTATCATCAAATTGAGCCATAGAATCCCACACTTTACCCTATGATGTTATTCACTTAAAATATTGCACAAAATATACAGTCACTTTTTTGGTCTGGATCAGACCTGCCTGCATGAAAAAGGTATAAAAGAAATCTTCTTTTTACATAATTTGTGATCTAGGAGTGGGCATCCACTTAAGATTCAAACTTCCAAAACTCGAAAAACAAAATGGGAAAATGCAACAGAAAACTGTGATAAAAAGACAACCACATTAAGGGGTGGTTTTTGTGTGGGTTCAGTGGCTGTAGGGTCCTAGTCAAAATTTTTTTTACCCGGGTTGGGTCAATTTTTTATTGCTCGGGTCAGCCATTTCTGGGTTGGGATTGGGGTTGGGGTTGGAAAATTTCCCCTAAAAATGTCAATTTTTCAAAAAAATTTCCCTTCTGGCCAAAAAAGATCTCTTCGGTCTGCATCAAAAAGTACCCGGGTCAAAGGCGGGTGATCCCCTTTTTTACTGCGGGTCAAAAGTGTGCTCGGGTTGGGTAAGGGCCTATCTCTATTGTTGGGTAGATTTTGAAAGATTAAGCAATTTGTTTTGAGGTCAAATTGGGTGAGCTTTTAAAGCTTTTCTTGCTAGGAAGGCCAAACAAACAACTGCAGACAGCACACAGTTAAGAAAGAGGTGCAATTTCAAAGTGTTGTTCCTTTTCTGAATCTATAATTACACCCACCTCAAATTGTATAATTCATAAATACTTTAAATAAGGGTTTGTAAGTCAAAAGTTTGTGTGAAATACTGTTTTTTGTGATTCAAAAGGAGTTATGAGGAAAAAGAGGTGATTTTGAAAGGGTCGAGACAAGTTAAGGTAATGAGGGATGTTTTTTCTGCCTGCCTCTTATCAAGGTTACCCAACTATATTCTGAGTTTTACTAGGAGGATAGCGGTTGATTAAGATGGCATGGACTCTTCTTAAACTAGAGATGGGCCCTGACCTGACCCAAGCATACTTTTGACCCGCAGTAAATAAGAGGCCGACCCGCCCTTGACTTGGGTATGTTTTGACCCAACCCGAGGAGATTTTTTTAACCCGAAGAGAAAAAAATTGAAAAATTTGATGTTTTTATAAAGGAAATTTTCTAAATTCAAACCCAAACCATAGATGGCTGAACCGACCTGACCCGACCCAATCCGGGTCAAAAAATTTTGACCTGGACCCATCACTATATTAAACCAGTGATGATGATCCAGGGACCCTGGCAAGTGTAGCTAAGATTTCCACTTGGGGACTCTAGTTTGGGAAAGGGAATAGCCAAAAGGCCACTTCACTCAAAGTTTGAAGAAAAATTCCTCCCAATCATCCAAAAAGACATATTTTTTGACAATGAGACCTTGACATGTGCAAGTCGATTGGATACGGAAAGGGAACTGAATGAGGGGGTTGTTTGGGCTGAGTGACTGTTGTTTGCATGAATCAGTCACACAAAAAGCATGTAACAATTATCAATAAGTGTGTATGTGTATAAGTCTAAAGTTTGTGTGAAGTACTGCTATCAAAAAACAAAAACAAATTGACAAAAATCTATGGAAATGAATGCACATATGTCAATCAATCTTTCAACTTACCTTTTTGTAATCAACATCACCATTCTTGAGATTGTCTTTATCCTCAATAATTCTTTCATTTTCAGAGCCCTGCAATGTTTTCTTTATAGTTTACAATCAAAGTTGTTTTAGGTAAACTGCATGTTTTTTAAAATGGAAAAATTTTAGGCTTGAACCTTTTTCCCACTCACAGCTTCAACAGTAGAGCTCATGTCTGATTTGAAACCACTCAATGGGTTGATAGAAGATGGCCCTCGGATGGTTACATTTGCAGACTGTTCATAATCTGATCCAGATCTCATCCTTAAAATATTTTGGCATTCTTTAGTCAAATAAAATTATTAGCTTATCAGTATTGGTAGTTTTCTTATAAGATATATCTTTAGGGTCATGCATTCATTTTGAAACCACAGCTAAAAGATTGCTCCCAAGATGACACAAAAAGCTAAAAAGTGTTTTAGATTCTCACCCAAATTTCAGATTTGGAATCTCACTGTTGTTGGTTGTGTTTTTGGACATTGTCATTTGTGGGTCTATCACTTTTGCAAGGTCTGCTGCTGATACACCATAGGCCAGTGTCTTGTGCCTGTCCCTGGCAGCCAAAGAAGGTCCTAATGGTGCTGATGGAGAAATCATGATCAATTCTTGATCACGTAAATCTTGAAAGCTGTTTGAACGTGGAAGACTTCCATGTGAGAATCCAGAATACCTGTTTCATTGACATTAACATTTTGATTCTTTCCTATATGAAAAAGTTTCTACATTTCTACAGAAAAAGTATGCCTAGGTTTGGGACCTTTTTGCAGGATACTGCAGCAATTTTTTATGGTGAGATTGGCTTGGGTTGTACCTTTATGCAATTTTAAGAGGTTTCAACTGATTGAATGATTTGTTTGCCTATTTTTATTTTTAAGTGTGACTTAAGAGGGATTTTTCTAAGATGGTACAAACAGATATGATATAAATAGAGTGCACACACAATAAAAATTTCAGGGCACCCCTACTGGCACAAATTCAGCTATTGAGGTTTTTTGCTATTGGCAAGCTATATTTCCCTGGATGGCAAGACACTGATTTTATCAAATTATTGTGCCTTCTCTGCCTAACCTAAAAAAATTAATCTTTTGCAGTTAGCGAAAAGCCTCAACAGCTGTATCTGTGCCGTACAAAGACCCTGAAATTTTTCTGCCCAGCTTGCAGGGAGGTGACCGCTCTACATTTATCATCTCTTTGGGTACAAAGGGCAAAAAAAGACCCATGAGATAGGAGGGGTGTACAAACCAACAACCAACTGAAAAACTGAAGGTGCCAAAAAAGTCTGGCTAAAATCGAAGTTTTTACTGAGAGGATGTTCAGCCACTCACCTAAATATTAGTTACTGTTTCATTATATACTGTCCATAGACCCCAATGTCATCAACAGCTACCTTTACCTTCCTCCTCTTAAAAGGGCCCAAATGGTAATACCCTGGCATCCCCTGAAACCTCGCCCTGATTTCTGCATCCAGATGGTCAAACACAGACAGAATATTACATATGTATGAATAATAAATACCTTTGAATAAAATCATGTTTTATTGATGGATTTTCTTCTGGGTAGTAATTTCTCTCATTGAAGTATTGCTTCTCGAAATTGTCTGAGCTATTCACCATCTTACTGACTGAAGCCAAAAACCTTTTTTCTTCGTGGTTGAAAAAACCACTTTTTCCAATATTCTGCTCAAGCCTATGGTACTTTGGAATTCTATAATTGTCTTCTTCTTCATTCCCACCTTCTGCTAAATCAAATGATTTTAAGCCTCTGTTGTTGGACCCCATTTCACGAGATAAACGTCTAGATATGGCAGCCACAATAGGATCCTAAATGAAAAATATGATCAACTAACTATTTAGCTCTTCTTCTTTAATATCAAAAACCTTTTCTATCGAATAGGGAGATTCCGGATCTGGAATCCTAGAACGTGAAGAATAGCTTGTTGTTGATATATTAGCTGAAGTTGAACTGGTTGGTGTTTTCCATATGGTTGAGGTTGTCGAACTGGTAGGCTTCCATGTTGATGATATAGTTGTGGTAGTTGGAGTAAATGTTGGACTTCGAGATCGTGCTCTATAAATGGGCAATATCACTTGTATGAACTATTTTCAGTAGTATACATTGCAACATTTTTGTTATAAAAAGTGCCCTGCTGTGGCTGGGAAATTTTTGTTGTTGTGCCAACCCAGGGTTGAAGGTCCAAGATCCTCCAATTTCATGACCATACATTGTAGTACACGCTCATTTACCCTCTTTTTTGCGCTATGATATTTTTCACTATACAAAGTTCAGTCATTTCAAACAGGCTGCCATTGTTTATAGTTTCTCTTCCAAGTAAAAGCCTAAACAGGCTGCCACTGTTTTCACTTCCGCTCATTTATTTCCCGCCAATATTCTACCTTCTTCCAAGAGGTCTGACATTTTCTTGATCCGATCTTCTTGATCCAATCCCTCCTTTACTTTTGTATATAAACCCCTCTTTCCCATTAATAAATACTTCAGTATTGATTCTTTTCCTGACAGGGAAGATCTTCACTGGGATTTTAGCTCAGCATTGGCACATCCTCCTTCTCCCATTTGGTTCTTCGCCTTCTTTCCGATTCCGAAGGATCAGACTTGCTACATATTAGGCCACAAATATTTAATTTAACAAAGTTTTGCTTATTCAAAATTCAAAATTGTTTTTTACTTTAGGAAAGATTTTTTGGCATGAACTACACTCAAGACCTTTTCAAAACAAGATTCAGAGTGATTTAAATTGACCATTGCAAGTGATTTGGTGCATAAATCATGTATGTAAAACCAAAAGTTGACATGGGCCAATTTAAATTAACAATTTTATAGTCATTTTGTTGTTTTGAAAAGTATAATTGTGAATTACATAAATGTCTGTAATCGCTCAATAGAATTTATTTATCTATTTTTTAATAATCCATAACATGCACTGCACGTGTTAATTTCATCATGTAATCACATGTTTTATGGACAAAAACATATAAAAGAGATCAATTGCTATCAATTAGCAGTGAAGTCTTTTACATATGGAAAAGAAATGTAGTCCGTCGCCGTGGCTGAGAGGTCATAGGCACCTGATTGAGAGCTAAGATCTAAGGTTGTGGTTGTGGGTTCAATCCCCGGCCACCCATGCCAGCAATTTTTCAACCCCGGATTGCAAAAAAAAATCAACAAGGCACTCTCAGTCAGGGTAATAGAAATCTGCAGTGGC
>Ga0194133_10006151_pt1 | contig 14929 bp, 12 predicted proteins | sample TA2KigOf40mmetaG_FD_155448 | JGI IMG/M metagenome (GOLD analysis project Ga0194133, IMG submission 155448) | Freshwater microbial communities from Lake Tanganyika, Tanzania - TA2015055 Kigoma Offshore 40m | ecosystem: Environmental > Aquatic > Freshwater > Lake | place: Tanzania: Lake...
GGACGGGTGCCCTGCTGAAATTCAATGGCATGTTTGCCCTGGCCCTTTGGGATCGCAAAGAGCAAAGCCTGCTGTTGGCGCGGGACCGTTACGGGATCAAGCCGGTCTACTATTCCCAACAAGGCAACGTTTTCTCCTTTGGCTCCGAGCAAAAGGCGATCACCGCCCAGCCCGGCTTTCGTAAGGCGCTAAACAAGCCGGCCTTGCTGGAGTATTTTACCTTTCAGAATATCTTCACCGACCAGACCTTACTGCAGGACATCAAGATCCTCCCCGCCGGCCACTATGCTGTCCTCAACTTAAAACATAAAACGTTAAACCTAAAACTTACCCGCTACTGGGACTACCGTTTTCGCGAGCCCGAAAAGCCCCGCAAAAAAGAGGAGTATCTCGAGGAGCTGGATCGACTTTTCAAGCAGGCGGTAAACCGACAGCTTGTCAGCGATGTGGAGCTCGGCGCCTATCTCAGTGGAGGCATGGACTCGGGCTCCATTACAGCTGTGGCGGCCAAGTCGATTTCTAACCTCAAAACCTTTACTGTCGGATTCGATTTAAGTTCGGCTTCCGGAATGGAGTTGGCTTTCGATGAACGAAAGCAAGCAGAAGCCATGTCGGCGAAGTTTGGCACGGAGCATTATGAAATGGTCCTGAAGGCCGGAGACATGGAAAGATCATTGCCCGCAGTTGCTCGTCACTTGGAGGAGCCGCGCGTTGGACAAAGCTATCCCAACTACTATGCGGCGAAACTTGCCGGGAAGTTTGTCAAAGTAGTTTTGGCCGGCAGCGGTGGAGACGAGCTCTTCGGCGGTTATCCTTGGCGATACTATCGCGCCGCCAATGCGCAGAACTTCGAGGAATACATCGATCAATACTATCTCTACTGGCAACGGTTAGCTAGCAACACCGAACTAAAAGCCATGTTCGCTCCGGTTTGGAATGATGTGAGCGGAGTATGGACCCGGAACATTTTTCGGGATGTTTTTCTTACCCACGAGAACAGCCTTGACCGTCCGGAAGACTACATCAATCACTCGCTCTATTTTGAGGCAAAAACATTTCTGCACGGCCTCTTTGTGGTCGAAGACAAGCTCAGCATGGCCCATAGCCTCGAAAATCGTGTGCCCTTTATGGACAACGACCTCGTCAATTTTTCCATGATTTGCCCGGTGGCGCTGAAACTGAACAATCTAGATGATGTGCTCCGCATCAACGAGAACGAACCGGGCGATAAGCAGAGAGCCTATTTTGAGAAGACCCAAGACGGCAAACAGCTACTCCGCGAAGTCATGGAGCGAATGATACCTGAAAAAGTGGCAAGAGCTGAAAAACAGGGATTTTCCTCTCCTGATGCGAGTTGGTTTAAGGGAGAAAGCATAGATTTTGTCCGCCGTGTCTTAGTAGAAGGGGAACCTCGCATCTACGAAGTGTTAAATCGTAAAATTACAATAAAACTTATACACCAACATATTCACGGAGAACAGAATCGGCGTCTTCTGATTTGGTCCCTGCTAAATGTAACAATTGCGCTTGAACAAACTGGCATCTAATATTCGATGTCGCTACGCAATATGGAGATCTCAACGCTCAGGCTGATCCAAATGTATCAGGATGCTTTCCACAAACACGGTGACACACCTTCAGGTGTAATGTGGCCCCGTGGCCGGCAAGATGCGCGGTTCCATGCGTTGACGCAGCATTTTTCGTGCGAAAACTTTTCTGTCCTCGATTTCGGCTGCGGCCTTGCGCACCTGAAGCCGTATTTGGACGCACGCTTCAAGGAGTATAAATACTTTGGTGTCGATATCGTTCCTGAGTTCGTGGGCGCAGTTGAGGGCAAGTTTCCTGATGCGAAGGCGCAATTGATTCGCTCATATTCGGATGTGTCCCTTAGCGTAGATCATGTCGTTATCTCCGGAGCATTTAATATCATTATTGGTAATAATCGGGCTGAATATATACGATCAGTGAAGTCCGCCTTGATTCATCTTTTTTCGTTGGCGCGGGTGTCCCTTGCGATGAATTTCATGACTGACCGCGTTGATTTTACGCAACCCCATGCACTACACATGAACGTGGGCGAGATGCTAGACTTCACGCGGCAGTATTTATCACCTCGATTGCGGTGTGATGAATCATATATGCCCTATGAGTTCACTGTGGTCGTTTTGAAAGACAGCAAAGTTATTCGTCCAGACAATATTTTTAATCCGGCGTGATGCGAATTGAGGTTTTGTCTGAGAGCTTTGCCGAGCGCTACGAAGCGTTTGTTTTAGCGCAGCCGAGCACATTGCTGTACCATTCTTGGAGTTATCAGAGTTTGTTGGTAAGCTTGCTCGGTTGCCGCCAGCAAAGTCTTTTAGCCTTGGATGAGCATGGTAGCATACTTGCGGCGTTGCCCTTAATGGCGATGGATGGCCCGTTAGGGAGTGTTTTTAACTCGCTGCCCTTTTTTGGTAGTAATGGCGGTATTATCGGCAGGAATTTAGCTGCGCGGTCTGAATTAGTTCGCACATACACCGAGATGGTGCATGCCAGCGGCGTTGCAGCTGGCACAATCATTGAAAATCCCCTTTCGCCGGAAAACGCGAACGAGCTTGTTCACGACATAACCGATGAACGTATAGGTCAGCTGACACCGTTGCCATCAACCAGCGACAAAAAAGCTGCGCTGATGCACTCATTTCACTACAAAACCCGCAACATGATACGAAAAGCTGAGAAGCTGGGGGTGGAAGTCGTGGTGGATAATGGGGCTATGCCGTTCCTCGTTGCGGTTCATGAGGAAAATATGCACGAGATGAGAGCGATGCCTAAGTCTACATCGTTTTTCGATTTCTTGTCTCAATACTTCCGACCTGGGCAAGACTACCGATTGTATGTGGCGCAGCTTAATGACGATGCAGTTGCGGCGGTGTTGGTTTTTTTTTACAACCGAACTGCCGAATACTACACGCCTGTCGTGCGCAAACAGTATCGGGAAACTCAAGCGTTAAGTGCGGCAATTTTTCGCGCGATGTGCGATGCGGCTTCTCTTGGGTATGAGTGGTGGAACTGGGGCGGAACCTGGCGGTCGCAAGAGGGGGTTTACCGCTTCAAAAGCCGCTGGGGAACTAAAGATCTGCCATACCGCTACTTTGTGACCGTGAATAACTCCGAGGTTCTAAAGGCAGATCGTGCGGACCTGCTCGCGGCATACCCTTCTTTTTTCACGGTGCCATTCTCGGAGCTATCTACTTAGAAAAAACACCATAATGGAAGATGTCGATGTTGTTGTCGGCGCTGGCATTGCTGGCATGGTTGCAGCGCTGTTGCTTGCGGAGCAGCTCGGACGCAAAGTAGTCGTGGTCGAACGAGATGACCAAGTCGGCGGTCACTTACGGTATTTCGATTATGGTGACTACGGCATTTTTGATTGTGGCATGCACAACATGTATGAAACGGGAATCGCTCCCCTTGACAAGTTGCTCTTTGGTCTTTTGCCCGAGAATGATTGGCAAATCTTGGAGCGGGGAGCTCGTGATCTGGCGGGCACAGTTTTCAATGGCGTAGTCCAGCACAATTCACCCTATCCTGATCTACGCACGCTGCAAGGAGCGCAATGGGACGCATGTGTCTTGGGCTTCTTTCGTCAACTGGAAACTAGGGAGTTCCTGGATCACACCAACGCATGGGAAGATGCCAGAGCCCGATTTGGCATGCCTATTGCGGGAATTATAGATAAAGTCCTGCACAAGCAATATGGGAAGCCTGCGATTGAATTGGCACCCCTCGCGGCCAGATTGACTACTTTGTTCCGGGTGGTCCTGTTCAGCGAAAGGCCCTTAGCTAATCTCATGGAGTCTCCGATGCTACGCGAACGGTTGGCCTGGCCGGAGCAGCGCACCCTGCCTGCGCGTTGGGAATCTGGGCGCAAAGCATATTACCCTAAAAAATACGGTATTCATCGTGTGATCGGTGCCCTTGCTAAGCGGCTTCAAGAAGCAGGCGTAACGATTCTGACTTGTGCCAAAATGCAGTCAGCCGAAAACAAAGCTGGGCGGATCAGGAGTGTGAGACTGGAGCATGATGGTAGCATGAGATCTTTTGCTGTAAGGAACTTAATTTGGACGTCGGGTCTGCCGTCGATAGCACAATTGCTTGGCGAAGACTTGTCCGACTATCGATTTGACCCACCACGTAAAACGGTGCTTGTCAATTTTCTGCTGCGAAAGCCCCCTAATATGGGGGACCTCTATTACCTATACTGCTATGAACCGGGATGCCATACCTTTCGCATCACCAATTTCACGGGATATTGTGAAGGTGCTCCTCGTGCTGGTGCATGGCCTATCACGGTCGAATTGCTGCTAGATGCACCGCTTCCTGATACGGAGAGCATGAAGCGCTTGGCGTTGAATGAGCTGAAGCGATTTAAAGTAATAGCCTCTGACGAAAACGCGGTGTTTTCAGCGGTCGAACCGCTCCCTACAGGTTTCCCCATGCCATCGCTCAATAACTTTAAACATTTGTCTGATATAAGGAGCAAAATCGCCGCGACTAAGATCAACAATTTGATTTTACTGGGTATTCTGTCCGATGAGAATATCTTCTTCCAGCGCGATGTGTTGGCCCAGGTCTGGAACAAAGTAATGAACCAAGAGGAACTCAATGACTAAGCCGCTTGAGTTGGGTGAAGTACCCTTCTATTGGCGTGTTAAAACCACGCTAAATCAGCCGCCTAATGACGTCCCGGCGCGTCTGCCATTTGCATTCTCTTTCATGGAAGAGATGCAACTGGTGGTTCAGAAGCGAAATCCCATGGTTTTGCAGTGCCTTGAGCGTATATACAATGAAAACGCTAATGTCGGGTATTTGCAAGAAGGGCATGCTTTGGCTGAATCGTATGGAGGCGAGTTCATCGAATTTTTCAAGAGAGCCAGTGTCTTGCTGCCCAACCCGCCGACCAGCGCTGCCGACATTGGTTGTGGCGGTATCTACCTACTAAATAGGGTGAGGGAGCAGGGCTTAACGGTCAAAGGTATTGACCCAAGTCCGGTAACTGTGAGAGCGGGAAGCAAAGCCGGCATTGAGATAGTGCAAGAATTCTATCCCTCACCAGCCTTCACGGAGCGATTTGACGTTCTATTCCACTACGACGTCTTGGAGCACGTCGAAGATCCTGTCGCTTTCTTGAGGGCACACCATGCCAATCTGTCGCCGGAAGGCGCTGTAATTTTTGCGGTTCCGGATTGCTCGCATCATATCGCGCTTGGTGACGTTTCAATGCTTCTGCACGAACACCTCAACTACTTTGACAATGAGTCTCTGGCCAATGTTGTGCGGGCAGCCGGCTTCGAACCGCTTCTACTTGAACCCGCGAATCATGGTGGGGTTTTGCTATGTTGCGCTGTGCAAAAGGAGAGTCCGGCCCGACCTCTCGAAAGTGACCAGCGCGACTTGAAGTTCCGGACTTTCTGTTCCAAAGCGCGAAGCGCACTGCAACGATTTGCATGCCTGGTTAATCAAACTCGCCAAGGTGAGCTTGGTCTTTACGTGCCTCTGCGTGCATTTCCCTACCTTGGTCAGCTATCAGCCGGAATAAAGTTGCGTTTTTTTGACGATGACCCAGGTCTGCGTGGACATTATTACGACGGTTTCGATGTCCCGATAGAGAATTTGGATGAATTGGTGATGCATCCGCCCGAGAGACTGTTAATATGTTCTCTGGCTTTTGGGCATAAGATCGCTGCGCGGTTGCGCGACAGACAAATAAGCGACATCGGAGTCGTCACGTGGCCTGAATTATTTGACGAGGTGATAGGGTGAGTTCACAGCCTGTCATTACCATTGACATCGACTGGGCGCCGGACTTCGCAATTGATTTCGTTGCTCAAATGTTAATTGCTGCACAAGTGCGCGCCACTTGGTTTATCACACACCGCTCTCCTGGAGTTGAACGCTTGCGCGAGCATCCACTTCTCTTCGAACTCGGCATTCACCCCAATTTTCTGCCAGGCACAACACACGGCAATACAGCGTCGGAAGTCATCAGCCACTGCATGGACTTGGTGCCCCATGCGCAAGTTATGCGAACTCACGGCCTAGCCCAGAGCTCGAATTTGCTAGAAAAGATTATTGATGAGAGTTCAATTATTGTAGATGTATCACTTTTTTTACCGCACACTCAAGCGCTGGAGCCCGTTGTCTATTTTTGGGAAAACGCCAAGCGTCTCGTGCGACTGCCGTATATGTGGGAGGACGATTTTGAGATGGTGCGACCCGACGGCTCTTGGAATCTTGCGCAGATGATTGATCGCTACGACGGTCTAATGATCATGAACTTTCACCCGATTCATGTATTTCTAAACTCTGCGACAACAACTGCCTATCGTTCGGTGCGCTCGATGGGGCGTTTGGCTGACCTTTCAGAGGATCAGGTGCGAGGCCACATTGAGGCCGGTCGCGGGGCGGGATACGCATTTCGATCCGCCATTAAGCGAATGCAATGGATCAACACAGTCTTCTTGAAGGACTTTTGGGGTGTGGGTGCCGAGTCTCAGGTTGCGGGTCCGTCCTGACGCCATCGCGATCAGCGTTCTCCAATAATCGCCCGGCGTTAGAAATTCATGAAAGTAGCCATTATTGGCAGAACCGAAGTGCTTTACGAGACGGCCCTTCGTCTAAAAGCCGCGGGACACCGCATTGTCGCCATACTCACTGCAAAGGAAGCGTCTGAGTGCACTCGAACGGCAGCAGACTTTCGCGAGCTGGCGCAGAAGTGGGACATACCGTTTGCAGAAGGCTCCACCATTGTAAACCATGGCTATTTGTTCAGGGAAACCGGAGCTGATATAGGGGTAAGCATCAATTATAGCGGAATTGTTCCGCAATCGATAATCAACCTATTTCCGTATGGCATTGTGAACGCACACGGCGGCGACCTGCCCAGATACCGAGGCAACGCATGCCAGGCTTGGGCAATCCTAAATGGCGAAGAACGTATTGGCCTATGCATTCACAAAATGATCGGCGGGGAACTAGACAGCGGTGACATCATTGCCCGGGACTACTTGGCAATTGATCACACCACCAAAGTCACTCGCGCTTGGGAGTGGATGTCAGTGCGTACGCCAGAGTTGATGCTGGAAGCGGTGCAGAAGCTTGATTCTAATCCTACGTATGTACTCGAACAGCAATCAAAAGACCCCAAGCAAGCACTGCGTTGTTACCCCCGGAAACCAGAGGATGGGCGCGTTGATTGGACCAAACCCGCGATTGATGTACTGCGCTTGATCAACGCTAGTAACAAACCCTACGCTGGTGCTTTTTGTGATTATGAGGGTGAGAAGCTGATTATTTGGGATGCTGAACTTGTAGCGGATGACGAGGTTTTTTGTGCTGTACCGGGGCAGGTTACGAAGATTGGAAACGGCCACATTGAGGTTGCTTGTGGGTCTGGAAAACTTCGATTTTTAAAGGTACAACTAGCCAAAGATGCGGAGTCGCCCGACACATTCATTACGTCACTTAGAAAGAGATTAACTTAGCAGTCGGTCATGCATCTCAAAAGAATAGTATACAGGGTAGAGCTTTATATTGTCTCATGGTGTTTGTTTATTCCGATGATTTTAATTGCGGTCACCGCGAGACTATTTAAAAGCCATAAAGGGGCACCCCGTCTTGTTTGGGGAAGCGCACCGATCATTAATAATTCTTACTGGTCTCGGGCCATGGAAGATGGCGGGTTTAAATCAGAGACCTTTACAGAAAGCTTTTACTCCAGCATCAACAAAAGAGGAGATTGGAATCGAATTTTATCAGAAGAATATAACTATCTTCCATTTCATTTAAGACCGTTCCTAGCATTTATTCACTCGTTGTTTCGTTATGATGTTTTTTTTCTTCCGTTTACGGGTTTTTTTATCGGACACACCCCACTAAATAAATTTCAGGCTCTATTTCTAAAAATTGCTGAAAAAAAAATTGTGGTTGTTCCATATGGAGCAGACGCCTACGTCTATCGACGAATCAGATCGACTGCAACGACACACGGTCTTGTAATGTCATACCCCCTCGCTTCTAGGTGTCAGCAAAAAATAGCCAGCGACGTCGACTACTGGGTTTCTAAAGCCGATGCTGTTATACCTGGGGTAATGGGCCCAGACGGGTTTGGGCGTTGGGACGTTTTGACGCCATCGTCGTTGACGTTAGACCTAGATCTTTGGAGATCCTCCCTTCGCTTAAGTGACGCAGATGGAACTTCCAAGTCTGTCGTGCTTGCCCACGCGCCAAATCATCGGGGCTTCAAAGGTACGGAATTCGTTCTAAATGCAGTTAAGCAACTACAGAGTGAAGGCCTAAAAGTCGAATTAAAGCTAATCGAAAAAATACAAAACACTGAAGTAAAACGGATTCTCTTCGAGGAAGTTGATATTTTAATCGAACAGCTGGTTTTTACAGGCCATGGCTTTAATGGCCTTGAGGGCATGGCCAGCGGTTTACCAACAGTTTCGAATCTCGAAGATGATTCTTACCTTACCCCAATGAGACGCTGGTCATTTTTTGGTGAGTGCCCATTGGTTTCTGCTTCTCCGGAAACACTGTGCGAAGTGCTTCGCAAGCTAATATCCAGACCCCAGCTTCGCCATGAACTTGGTCGCGCTGGTCGTGCCTATGTCGAGAAGTACCACGGCGAAGATTCCGCACGTTACTTATTTTCAAATGTGATCGACTACGTATACGGACGTAAGGAATCCTTGATTAATCTTTACCACCCCTTACTTGGCGAGTATCCGAATCGATCGCCAAAAATACAACATCCTCTAGTGAACAATAAAATTGCTCACTAATGGTTTTTAATCGCCTTTCCAAGGATTCGGCAGCCTACGGCGGGGCTGACTTCTTAACTAAAGCGCTGTCATTTTTCATCTTCCCTGTTATCGCCACGGCTCTTTCGCCTGAAGCATTTGGTTCACTCGAAATGATTTTTACGGTAACAGGTTTATTGGGCTTGATCATGAATTGTGGGCTTAATAATTCCGTTCAACGCTTTTATTGGGATAAAGATACTACAGCCGAGCACCAACGTTCAATTGTCACTTCTGGGTTAGTAGCGCAAATTTTATTTGGGTGTACAGCGGTGTTGGTTGGCCTTGTGTTTATTCCGTTCTCTCTTCCATTCATAGAAAAATGGGGCTGGCCAGTCACGGGAGTTGCCCTGGTCGCCGCTCTATTGGTAATGGCTTTATCTCAGTGGGTGCAATATATTTTAGACGTAATACGTCTACATTTTTCACCGTGGCGTTTTTTTCTTTTGGCGCTTACGTCACGCGCAATTAGCTTAGTGTTTGGGCTAATTGCAGTGGTGGCTCTAGCACTTGGAGTGGATGGCTTGTTATCCGCCCAAGCACTTGTACTGCTGCTCGTAATGCCCTGGGCAATTTGGCTGATCCGTAAAGATCTGAGGTTAGCGAGCTTCGATCGAACATGGTTTAGAGAGCTCGTTCATTTTGGTTATCCGTTTATTTTTGCTGGGCTTGCCTACTGGATCTTTGGCTCAATGGACCGGTGGATGCTGGCTTCAATGACCAGTATAGAGGAGGTAGGGATCTATTCCGTAGCATTCAGGTTTGCGTCAGTCGTGCTTTTCGTCGCAGCCGCTTTTGGGCAAGCTTGGAGCCCAGTGGCAATAAAGATTCGGACAGATCACCCTGAGAAATATCGACAAATTTATGGTCAGGTGTTACTGCTATTAGTTTTTGTAATGTTGACAGTGGGTGGTGGCGTGGCGCTCTTTGCTGGTGAGATCGTCTATTTGATCATGCCCAGAGAGTACCTACCTAGCGCCTTGCCCTTGGCAATTCTGTCGTTCGGCATTTTGTTGCAGGCAACACAACAAGTTACGGCGGTCGGAATATCGCTGGAGAGAAAGACATACCTCTTTGCTCGCCTGGCTTGGATAACTGCTTTAGTGAACTTGGTCGCAAACTGGTTATTGATACCAAACTTTGGTGCGGCTGGAGCTGCGTGGGCGACATTGATCGCGTATGTCGTACTCACGATTAATTATATGCTGTACACCCAGCGGTTACATCCACTGGTTGTTCAATGGAGGCGGTTGGGCATACTCATTGCACTCGGCATCATCGTTGCCTCTGTATCATTCACTATGTGTGCGGACAATTTCGAGTGGTCCACAGTGTTAACAAAATTAACAATCGCAGTTGTTTGCGTAGCACTGGGCTGGCGGTTGTTGCCAATTAATTCTTTTAAATCGATATGACTAAAACTGTTTTGATTACAGGTATTAAGGGGCTTCTTGGGAGGCGTCTGGCTGGTACTCTGAATGACAAAGGGTTTGTTATTCATGGAATCGCTCAAGGTAACACTCATTCTCCGAAATCTTCTATTCACTACCTAACCATCGATCTTGCTTCTGACTGGTCGCTTGAGTACCTTCCAAAACGGTGTGATGTTGTCATTCACTTAGCACAATCTGCTAGTTTTCGTGATTTCCCAAACAGTGCGTTGGATGTTTTTAAGGTCAACATCGAATCTACCGCCCGGCTTCTCGATTATGCAAGACAGGCAGGGGTCAAAAAGTTCATTTATGCATCGTCTGGTGGTGTTTATGGAAATAGTAGTCAGGCATTCAAAGAGAATGCACCAATAATTCCTGGAGGTCAGTTGGGTTTTTATCTAGGAAGCAAGGCTTGTAGTGAGATCTTGGTTCAAAGCTATGCATCAGTATTTGATGTAATTGTTGTAAGACCTTTTTTTATATACGGCTCAGGGCAAAAGCGTAGTATGTTGATTCCGAGACTTTTTGATTCTGTTGCCACTGGTAGGCCAATCACCTTGCAAGGCGATAGTGGGATAAGAATTAATCCGATACATGTCGATGATGCCGCGTCCGCCGTAACTGCTGCTTTAAATCTAAACGAAAGTGCAACCTTTAATATCGCAGGGCCAGACGTGCTTTCAATTCGTGACATTTGTGAAGGTATGGCAAAATATTTAGATATAAAGCCATTATTTACGCAGCAACCTGGTAAGCCAAATGATCTAATTGCTGATATTGGCGCGATGCGAAAACAACTACATGTGCCTGTAAAGAAAATTCATGAAGCATTTGACGATGTCGCTCTTTAACCTCAAAACATACAAAACTATGATGACGTGCGCTCAGCGAGCGGGATATAAATTTATAAGCTTTTCAGATATAAGAAATAAGCCAAAAATTCCCAACCACGATTTCGTTGATAAAAAAGGCCATGTTCTTTTGCGCCATGATGTTGACGCTGATCTGTCCGCCGCTGCCGACATGGCACGCGAAGAGCAAAAGCTCGGCATTCAGGCGACTTATTTTTTGATGTGGCGTAGTCCTTGTTACAATCTGATGAGCCGGTCAAGTCAGAACTTTATCGAATCTATATTAAAGATGGGCCATCATATAGGCCTGCATTACGATCAAGGTTTTGATGCTCTGCGAAATGTGCCGCCAAACAAAACAGTAAAATTCGTTGAGCAGCAGGCCAAGCGGATTGAAGAGTGGCTGGGTTGCCCGGTCAGCGCGGTCTCTTTTCACCAGCCAAGCAGGGAGTTGCTAAAAACCGGCGTGGATTGCGGTGAAAGAATCAACACCTACGATAAAAAAAGACTCAAGGAATTTCGGTATATAAGTGATTCGAACAGAAAATTTCCTTTATGGGAGTCTGAGAGTTCCTGGCCACCCGGAAATACGCTTTCTGAAGCCCTTGCTAAGTTATATCCTCTTAATATTCAGCTTTTAATACATCCTATGTGGTGGGTCTATGAAGAGCCAAGTACCGAGGAGGTTTGGGATCGGGTCTTGATCATGAATTTTGAGCAAGCGCAGAATCAGCTTGTGGAGACCGAGGGTGCGTATGGAGCCAAAAGACGAATCCAAATTGCAAGGACTGATAAGAAATAAAGATTACCATGAATGACTCAAAATCGCAGGGCAATCAATTAGTTTTTTGTGGTTGCCATGAGGGCGGAATTAAGGCCTTCGAAGGCCTGATAAATTCCGGTTTCTATTTTAGCGCCATTGTTTGTCTTTCACCGGAGCAAGGGCAGCGGTATCAAGTGTCCGGCTACCATGATTATCGCCCGTTGGCCCAAAAACATAACATTCCGATGTATATTCCTAAAACCTATGCACTGACCGCCGAGGAAGATTTGGCGTTTTTCCAAAATGGAAATTTCGATATTTTAATCCAAGGTGGCTGGCAGCGACTGTTTCCCTGCCAAGTACTATCAGCGTTGAAAACTGGGGCTTTGGGATTGCATGGCAGTGCGGATCTGTTGCCTAAAGGCCGAGGCCGCTCACCCATGAACTGGGCGCTAATTGAAGGAAGAAAGCGTTTTTTAATGCACTTGTTTTTAATCAAGCCTGGTGTCGATGATGGGGATGTAATAGGTATTCAAGATTTCGACATTACTCCCTTTGACGACATCGAAACACTCTATTTTAAGTACGCAATAGTGTACCGGGACTTACTCCTCAAGCATTTGCCTTCAGTACAAAAAAAATCCTTTGCGTTATTACCTCAAAATGGAACTCCTTCCTATTATCCCAAACGCGAGCCAAAAGACGGTCGAATCGATTGGGAAGAAATGGATATCTGGCAAATTTATAACTTCGTTCGGGCACAAACCCGGCCTTATTCAGGGGCCTTTGGAAAATTGAATGGTCGTGATGTTCGAATCTGGCGTTGTCGTCCTTTTGAAACTCGGATGTGGGACAATCAAAGTAAATATGGAAAAATCTTAGAAACCTTTGGAAAAAAACTAATCATAAATTGCAGAGGTGGTTTTCTTTGTATTGATGAGTGGGAAGAAATTTAATCTTAGAAAATATAGGGTAATTCATTTGCCAACAACCGTTGGTGGTAGTGCTCAGGGATTAAGCGAGGCACTAAACAAGGTAGGATTTAAAAGCGAAACCTGGACCCTAAACCAAAACCTATTTAATTATCATGCAGATAAAATTATCCTAAAATCAAAAGAAAACATTTTTTTAAGGGAAATAAAAAAAATTTTGGCTTTAATTTATATCTTAAAGTGTGATCTCGCTTTTTTTAATTATGGATCTGGTTTATTTAAACCTGTCATAAAATCAAAAAAAGAAAAAAGAAAAGGCTTATGTAAAAAATTATTTATAAAACTTTACGAACACTATACAAAAAAAATGGCGAAACTGGAAATTTATGCATTAAAAATATTGAAAAAGAAATTATTTGTTCAATTTCAAGGCGACGATTTAAGGCAAGGGCAGTTTTGTAAAAAGCACTTTAAAATATCTCCAGCGCAATACGTCGAAAAAGGGTACTATAAAAAAACAACTGATCTTCAAAAGGTAGAAAATGCAAAGCTTTTTTCCCAATTCGCCGATAAAATATATGCAGTAAATCCAGACCTACTTTATTTATTGCCCAAAAGAGCCGAATTTCTGCCTTACGCAATTTCTGGTGTTTTGTCATTTCAGCCCAGTTATCCCAAAAACAATAGATCTCCGCTTCGTATCGGTCATGCGCCCTCTCATCGTTTTTTTAAAGGCACAGAAATCATTTTGCGCGCGATTCGCAATCTTAAAGCCGCTGGTTTTAAATTTGAATTTGTTCTTGTTGAAGGGCGCAGCAATCAAGATGCAATAAAGATTTATCAAACTCTTGATATATTAATTGATCAGCTTCTTGCAGGTTGGTACGGAAGGCTTGCTGTTGAAGCGATGGCGTTAGGAAAGCCCGTACTGGCCTATATCCGGGAAGATGATTTGCATTTTATTCCTCCGAAAATGAAAAAGGATTTACCAATTATAAAAACGAACCCATTCGTAATCGAGGAAACCTTAAAGGAAATTTTAAAAGCTCCACGAGCTCATTTAACAGAAATTGGTAAAAAAAGTAGGCGGTATGTTGAGGTCTGGCATAATCCCCTTCAAATAGCGAGACGTGTTAAGATGGATATGGAGGAAGTATTAGCTGGAAAAGTCAGACGATAGATTAAAAGGAATCGCCATGTGTGGAATCTTGGGATATTTCAGCTCAAATCATTCAAGGAAAACGGAAACAAATTCCCAGAAGTTCAATTGCGCGTTGAATACACTGGGCCATCGCGGGCCAGACGATCGAGGTATTGAGATGTTTTCTTTAAAAAAAGGTCTCTTGAGACTTGGCCAAACAAGACTTTCCATAATCGACCTTTCCTTGGGTGGACATCAGCCCATGCATTCGGCAGCTGAACGGTGCACAATTGTTTTCAACGGAGAAATTTATAATTATCGGGAGCTACGCTTGGAGTTAAAAGCGCTTGGCTACTCATTCCACACTGATTCGGATACGGAAGTTTTGTTGGCGGCCTGGACGCAGTGGGGCGTCAATGGATTGCTCCGTTTCACGGGCATGTTTGCATTTGCCGTGTACGACCGTTGCGATGAGTCACTGACGCTTGTTCGCGATGCGTTTGGAATCAAGCCCCTGTTTTACACGCAGGAAGACGAAGAATTTCTTTTTGCATCAGAGATTACTTCCCTGCTGGCTCTCAAAAGCAAAAAGCCACAACTCAACTGGCAGCGCGCCTACGAATATCTGGTATATGGTCATTACGATGCCGGCCCGGATACGTTTTTTGAGGGAATATTTCATCTTCCGCCAAGCCATGTCCTCAAAGTCGATTTGACTAGCGGACGAGTATTTCCGCCGGAGCGCTGGTGGACTCCATCTATTGCAGAGCGCCGGGATTTAACTTTCGAGCAGGCTGCCGAAGTTGTCCGCGAGACCTTTTTGCAAAGTATAAAAATACACTTGCGCAGCGATGTTCCGCTGGGCGCGGCCTTGTCTGGCGGAATCGATTCGTCTGCCGTGGTCTGTGCCATGCGGCATGTCGCACCGGATTCCGCCATCAACACATTCAGCTACATCGCGGA
>Ga0194133_10006153_pt1 | contig 14925 bp, 8 predicted proteins | sample TA2KigOf40mmetaG_FD_155448 | JGI IMG/M metagenome (GOLD analysis project Ga0194133, IMG submission 155448) | Freshwater microbial communities from Lake Tanganyika, Tanzania - TA2015055 Kigoma Offshore 40m | ecosystem: Environmental > Aquatic > Freshwater > Lake | place: Tanzania: Lake Tanganyika...
CGGTGGTACTTACACCAATACCCTTACCGCAGCCAACGGTTGCGATTCCGTGGTGACCTTGAACTTGACCGTCCTTCCAAATTCCTCATCCTCCATGGATGCGAGCATCTGTAATGGTCAGTCTTACACCTTCGGTTCCCAGACCCTCACCACCGGTGGTATTTACACCAATACCCTCACCGCAGCCAACGGTTGCGATTCCGTGGTGACCTTGAACTTGACCGTCCTTCCAAATTCTTCATCCTCCATGAATGCAAGCATCTGTGATGGTCAGTCCTACAGCTTCGGATCACAGACCCTCATCACCGGCGGTACTTACACCAACACTCTTACCGCAGCCAACGGTTGCGATTCCGTGGTGACCTTGAACTTGACCGTGCTTCCAAATTCTTCATCCTCCATGAATGCAAGCATCTGTGATGGTCAGTCTTACAGCTTCGGTTCCCAGACCCTCATCACCGGCGGTACTTACACCAATACCCTCACCGCAGCCAACGGTTGCGATTCCGTGGTGACCTTGAACTTGACCGTGCTTCCAAATTCGTCATCCTCCATGGATGCGAGCATCTGTAATGGTCAGTCTTACACATTCGGATCACAGACCCTCATCACCGGCGGTACTTACACCAATACCCTCACCGCAGCCAACGGTTGCGATTCCGTAGTGACCTTGAACTTGACCGTGCTTCCAAATTCGTCATCCTCCATGAATGCAAGCATCTGTGATGGTCAGTCCTACAGCTTCGGATCCCAGACCCTCATCACCGGCGGTACTTACACCAACACTCTTACCGCAGCCAACGGTTGCGATTCCGTGGTGACCTTGAACTTGACCGTCCTTCCAAATTCTTCATCCTCCATGGATGCGAGCATCTGTAATGGTCAGTCTTACACCTTCGGATCCCAGACCCTCACCACCGGCGGTACTTACACCAATACCCTTACCGCAGCCAACGGTTGCGATTCCGTGGTGACCTTGAACTTGACCGTGCGTCCAAATTCTTCATCCTCCATGGATGCGAGCATCTGTAATGGTCAGTCTTACACCTTCGGATCCCAGACCCTTACCACCGGTGGTACTTACACCAATACCCTCACCGCAGCCAACGGTTGCGATTCCGTGGTGACCTTGAACTTGACCGTGCGTCCAAATTCCTCATCCTCCATGAATGCAAGCATCTGTGATGGTCAGTCCTACAGCTTCGGTTCCCAGACCCTCACCACCGGCGGCACTTACACCAACACCGTTACTGCGGCAAACGGTTGCGATTCCGTGGTGACCTTGAACTTGACCGTGCGTCCAAATTCTTCATCTTCCATGGATGCAAGCATCTGTGATGGTCAGTCATACAGCTTCGGTTCCCAGACCCTCACCACCGGCGGTACTTACACCAATACTGTTACCGCGGCCAACGGTTGCGATTCCGTGGTGACCTTGAACTTGACCGTGCGTCCAAATTCTTCATCTTCCATGGATGCAAGCATCTGTGATGGTCGGACTTATAGCTTCGGTTCCCAGACCCTCACCACCGGCGGTACTTACACCAATACCCTCACCGCAGCCAACGGTTGCGATTCCGTGGTGACCTTGAACTTGACTGTGCGTCCAAATTCTTCATCCTCCATGAATGCAAGCATCTGTGATGGTCAGTCCTACAGCTTCGGTTCCCAAACCCTCACCACCGGCGGTACTTACACCAACACTCTTACCGCAGCCAACGGTTGCGATTCCGTGGTGACCTTGAACTTGACCGTGCGTCCAAATTCTTCATCTTCCATGGATGCAAGTATCTGTGATGGTCAGTCCTACACCTTCGGTTCCCAGACCCTTACCACCGGCGGTACTTACACCAATACTCTTACCGCGGCCAACGGTTGCGATTCCGTGGTGACCTTGAACCTTATTGTCTTACCTACAACATCAAACGCAATTTCAGCCAGTATTTGCGATGGACAATCCTTCGTATGCGGTACCCAATCATTCAACACAGCCGGAACCTTTACTATTATCCTTCAAGGCTCAAATGGATGCGATTCTGTCATTACGCTGACTTTAATAGTGTTGCCCAATGCTTCGGAAACCATCACAGCAAGCATATGCGAAGGTCAATCCTATACCTTCGGTTCACAGACCCTCACCACCGGCGGTACTTACACCAACACCATTACCGCGGCCAACGGTTGCGATTCCGTGGTAATTTTGAATTTAACAATACTCACATCTGTGAATACTACCTTGACCCCTGACACCAGCATTTGTCTAGGGTCCTCCATAATTCTTGAGGCCAATGGTGGCGCTAACTACCTTTGGAGTACGGGAGAAACTACGCCTGTCATCGCAGTAACTCCAACAGCAACGACTACTTATTCAGTTACGATCACAGGTGTCAATGGCTGTTCTAAGACGCTCTCTGTCGCTGTCGCGATATTCAATTCCAGCCCAGTGAATATTGCTGGAAATTCACTGCAGTCCGTTTGTTCAGGTTCCTCAATACAGCTTAACGCAACCGGTTCTGCAACCTATTTCTGGTCACCCATTTCAGGGCTGGATAACCCTAATATTCCCAATCCAATTGCAAGTCCCTCGATTACAACCACATACACAGCCATTGGAATATCTCCTGATGGATGTTTAAGTACCGATACGGTGCGTGTGGAGGTTATCGAACCTACATCCTTGACCTTTATCTCGGTTGGTTCTTTATGCGGCAATGGTCCTGCAGTCCAACTTCAAGCACAACCTCAAGGCGGCATGTTTAGCGGATTGGGTGTATCCAATGGCCAATTTGACCCTGCTACTACCGGATCTGGAATTTTTGCGGTTCAATATCTCTATGTTGATCTCAACGGGTGTTCCTCTACAATTTCCCAAAACATAGAAGTCTTGGCGGCACCTTCTGCCAATGCAGGCCCTGACCAAACGATTTGTCAAGGATCCACCGCAATATTCAATGCTTCAGGAGGGGGTACTTATGCATGGAGTAACGGCGAAACCACGCCAAATATCCAGGTGAGCCCTACCGTTACCACAACTTACAGCGTTATCGTAACCAATACGGCGGGCTGTAACGATACCGACTACGTCACCGTTACGATTAATCCTTTGCCTACAATTACATATTCAGGATCGACCTCAATTTGTGAGGGTGGTTCTACCCAAATTACCTTAATTGGAGCCAATAGCTATGTATGGTCACCAGCCCTTGGGGTAAGTAATTCCAATACCTCCAACCCTATTCTAAGCCCATCTCAAACCACAACTTATACCGTTACAGGTACCGATGCTAACGGATGTTATAACAGTATACAAATTACCGTTGTAGTAAACCCACCATTTAGTGTTAATGCTGGTTCAGATATGGTTTTCTGTGGAACCCCAGTGACTCTTAATGCCTCCTCAACTATTCAAGGAGCTACTTACCAATGGTCGAATGGGGGTAACACTGCGGCCAACACGGTTTCTCCGTTTAACACAACTTTTTATATCGTAACTGCAACAAGCCCTGAGGGATGTTCCTATTCTGATACGGTTATTGTTTACGTTCCAAGTGCATTTGCGGGTAGTGGTTACAACATTTGTAGAGGTGGAAGTATTCAGCTTTTGGGTAACCTCGCGCAGTATCCCTTTGCAGGCTCCTTGCAATATTCTTGGTCCCCATCCACTGGACTGAACAATCCAAACCTAGCCAACCCTGTTGCCAGTCCAACGGTGACTACAACGTATAGTTTGACCATTACAACACCAGAAGGTTGCCAATTATCCACCACAACATCGGTAGTCATATCTCCAACCCCTGATATTCGCCTTGGATCAGACTTTTCGCTCGCCCCAGGGTCTACAATACAATTGACCCCGGCTCTTTTCAATGTTCAAGCAGGCAGGACAATTGCTTGGTCTTACCTTGGTTCGAACACTAACGGAAGTCTTAACCTTACCTCGATTCCGAACCCAATTTTTACTGCCAATTCTGTCACCGTGCCCACCACAACGATGTGGGTTCTGACCATAAGTAATTCCAATGGTTGTTCAGGTTCAGATACCATTGCCATTACAGTGAATCCATCCCTCTCTGGCTTTGTGTTGTCAGGAAGACTCTTGTACGATAACACATCAGAAAGTCCTGTAAACAACGGTTTCGCATATCTAATTCACTCAAACGGCACTAAAGATTCTGTGGCTTTGTCCCCTTCTGGTTCTTACCTCTTCGTTGGCCTGCAAAATGGAAATTATCGCTTGACCACATCCACCTACAAAGCGTTCGGGGGAATCACCACAGCTGATGCCTCTTTAATCAATATTTATGCTTTGGGTTTAGGAGGGTTAAGCGGCTTAAAGCTTAAAGCGGCTGATGTAACGAAAGTAGCGAATGACACAAGCCGAGGTATTTACATTTTGAGCAACGACGCTCAACAAACTGCCATGAGAGCTGCAGATCTCTCCATAAATAGCTCATTTGATAATGGAGGGCCAGGAAACTGGTACCATGACACCGTCGATTTAGTCTTTAATAACCAAAATCGTCAACAAAATATCCGGGCAATTTCTTATGGTGATGTAAATGCTTCTTACTCCCCCGTTTTAAGACGCGATCATCTTTTGAATATTGAAAACCTTGGAAATATAGAGGTCGAAGCCTCCAAAGAATTGGTTTTACCGATTAGCCCTATGTCTGACCTGTCGACGTCTTCTTTCCAATTTGAAATTGAAGTTCCGCAAGGCTTTGAACTAACCAATGCACGAATTCCAGGCTTAAACGAGCCAATTTATTTAAGCCAAAATGGCAGGATTGCGATAATTGGTTGGTATTCTGTTCTTGGTCTTCCAGTTGACTTCAAAGCCAATAATGCTATGATATTGCTCTCCTTTAATGCACCAAGCGACCATAGTTTGCTCAACTCCTCACTCCTAATGTCCTTTTTGGGCCGCTCTGAAGTTGCCAATTTGGCAGGGGAGCCGATGTCAGTAAGGTTATCTATACCTATTCTTTCTCAAAAATCGAACCATCTCAGCGACGGTTTTGCCTTATATCCAAACCCCGTCACCCAAGGAAATGCTTTATATCTTAAAATACCACCTAAAGTGACTGGTGAAATATCTATTTATTTAAGAGATAGACTGGGCAGATTGGTTTTGACTTTACCAAAAAATCTAATTATAGGACAGAAATACATAGATGTGTCCGAAATAATGAACAGTTTATCTGCAGGATCCTACATGCTTAACCTCGTTCAAAGCGATGACAAGGTCAAAACATCTATTAATCTGCCATTTATCATCAAGTTTTAATTCATTAACCCAAAAATCACGTGTCATTGATTACCTTTGATATCGAATTTTTTTTATGAAAAAAGCCTTATTTATCGCTTCCCTGTTGACCCTTTCGGCATTCTCGATGGGATTCGCCCAACTAAGTGTAACGCTTAACCCAACCCCGGCCGCATCTGGAAGTATTGTCACTGTCCCGGTGCAAATTCAAAACATAAGTAACTGTGGGGCATTTACCGCCTTTTTCCATTACAATTCCGCTGGCTTATCGTATGCTGGTGTAGATACTGTCGGTACCCTATTGAATGGAACCGGCGTTTCAGTTGTAGACTCCAACAACACTATCAGGATCGCTTACTTTGATTTTACGCCTTTGAATTCATCATCTGGAACCCTAATCAAAATAAGGTTCAACTTCAATGGAACGCCTTCAGCTTTAATTTGGAATACCGAGAGAACAGAATTCTCCATCGGAAGTACCGCCACCAAACCAATAATGGAAAATGGTCGTGTCTTTAACGCAGCTTCTACGGTCAATTTTACCGCACAGAGCCAGAATGCCTCTGTCTGTGAATTAGCTACTGCACAGTATAGCATTACTGCAAGCAATGCCACTTCCTACCAATGGCAAATCAGTAACGATAGCATCGGTAACGGTTTCTCTAATATTGTAGGCGCAACTTCTGCTACATACAACCGAACCAATGTGGCTATTAATGATGACCGTAAATACCTTCAATGTGTAGTTTCCGACGGTTCTGCCTCATCCCTAAGTGGACTCGCAAGGTTGTTCGTAAACCCAAACAACTTTGTACAGGTTGTCGTAAGCTCTTCAACTACAGGTGCTGTATGTTCGGGGACCTCCATTACCTACTCCTTAAATACAACGCCCTCTGTTTCGAACCCAATCTACAGTTGGACCGTTAACGGTCAATCCGTAGGAACATCATCTACCTACACCAGTACCGCCATCTCCCATGGAGATGTAATTGGTTGCTCCGTTACCTCATCCACAGAGTGCGTGGCTGCCAATGTTAATTCCACAACATCTGTAACTGCTAGCATTAATCCTCTACCAACCATTTACAGCGTTTCCGGTGGTGGGGATCGTTGCGATGGTTCAGCAACCACCAGGAATATTACCCTCTCTGGGTCCCAGTCCGGAACTACCTATACTCTTTCATTGGGTGGTTCGACCGTTGCATCGTTGGCGGGAACTGGTTCGGCCTTGACATTCAATGGCTTAACTAATGCAGGAATCTACACCGTATCAGCTCTAAGCGCAACGAATTGCTCAAACAGTATGAGCGGTTCTGCTACCATCGTTGTCAATCCTCTTCCCTCTTTCAGCCTCAGTGCAGTAGGCGGTTCTACAACCATATCCTCAGGTGGTGCTGCGCAATTACAGGCAACCAATCTAAGCAATGTTTCGTATTCATGGTCTCCATCCTCCGGAATGGTTGGACCATCAACACGTAACCCTGTTGTCTATCCAACCTCCACTACCACTTATGTTTGTACCGTAAGTAACCTTATTACAGGCTGCTCCACTTCGGATTCCATCACCATTACAGTACAGCCTGCACCAACCGTTGACGCTGGTACCGACTTTTCAGTATGCGCATCCGGATCTCCAATTACCCTAAGTGGTACACCTGCAGGCGGTTCTTGGTCAGGAACTGGAATTAGTGGTTCGACCTTCACCCCCCCTAGCAGTGCAGGGTCTTACAATTTAACTTATACCGTTATCCAACTAGGAGTTAGTTATAGTGACATCGTTGTAGCGACAGTCAATGCTAGGCCTAATGTAACCCTCTTAGCATTCTCAGCAGTATGTACAGGTTCACCAACCATTACGTTGAGCGGTGGATCTCCCTCAGGTGGAAACTACACGGTGAATGGGACTTCAGCAACAACTTTCAATCCGATCAGCTCGGGAAATTATACGATTGTGTATTCGTATTCGGATGCAAACGGTTGTTCCAACACCGCATCGCGAAGCCTGACGGTCAACCAAACAACTGCAGTTACCATTACTTCATCGCGAGACTCCATCAATGCAGGAGGTTCTGTAAGTTTAACCGCAACAGAGCTACCATTAGGAACCTATTCGTGGACTCCTAGCAGCACCTTGAGTGCCACCAATACCCGAATTGTGGTTGCGACACCCATTGCAACAACCACTTATTCGGTAACAGGTACCAACATAAGTGGATGTCCTTCCACTGCCTCCAAAACGATTATAGTCCTTTCATTACCCTCTGTAAACGCCGGGAATGATACGACGCTCTGCCACAATTCAGGATCTCTAAATTTAGTGGGTAGCCCTGCTGGCGGAACTTGGTCAGGAACAGGCGTTAGTGGAAATTCCTTCAATCCTAATTCTGTAGGTACTTTTACAATCACTTACACCTACGCTCAACTTGGCAGCAACTTCACGGATACGCGGGTTATCACCGTTGCCGCGAACCCATCGGTTTCTCTTAGTGCTTTCTCTGCCCAATGTGAAGGAGACCCCTCCTTTGTGCTATCCGGTGGTTCCCCATCCGGTGGTAGCTACACCGTTAATGGCAATTCGTCTAACAATTTTAATCCTAGCACAGCAGGAACATTCACCGTAGTCTACTCGTTTACCAACGGATCTGGTTGCACAGCCACTGCCACCGGAACGATTACCGTAAATGCTAAAACAACTGTTATATGGAACCCATTGGGGGCCTTGAGCATCATAGATCCGGTACTTAGCCTGAATGGTTCGGCTACTCCTGTCGGTGGAGTTTATTCAGGAACTGGTGTTAGCTTGAACGGAAGTACCTATGAATTTGATCCTTCAAGTGCAGGTGCAGGTACCTTTACATTAACTTACACTTATGTGAATGGCAACGGGTGTACCACGGTTGCAACCAATTCTATAACGGTAACTGTTCCAGAGTACAACATCTGGTCGGGGAATGGTAGTTGGACAAGTGCAGGGAATTGGACCCTTGGCGTTCCATCTTCTGGGCAAAATGTTCGAATTAGTTCCGGTACGGTGAATGTTAACACCAATGCAACGGTCAATAAGATGCAGGTGTTGTCCGGCGCAACCATCAATATTGGTTCTTCAAGCCATACAGGGACATCCTATTCGATCACCGTTATTGACAGTCTTGTCAACAGTGGAGGTATTAATGTTTTGAACCCGGTTTCTGCAACCTCATCCATTAACGAAAATCATTTAGTGCAGGGAACCGGTAGTATTTTGACTGGTTCAGGATCTTCCAACTTTACCAAATGGACGGGGAACACCAATGATACGATATACAATTATCATAGCTCACCAGTCAGTGGATTTACCATTGGAGGATTAGGGGCAACGGATACCCGTAATCACTATACTTACAATGCATCCACAGGATGGGTAAGACCTGGACTCAGTGACATCATGACCCCGGGTATCGGGTATTCCTCCACCGGTACCACGGCTGGTCGAATTGTATATTCGGCTAATGGAAGCAACCGCTTCAATAACGGAAATATCACTGCGGCGGTAAGTGGAGATACCACCCCAGGACGTAACGGATGGAATCTTGTAGGAAATCCGTACCCCTCAAGCATTTCGGCAGCGAGCTTCCTTGTCGAAAATCCTGGTCTTTACCAAGCAGTCTGGTTTTGGTCACAAAGAATTGCCTCCACATGGCCTTTTGGCACCCTAAATGGTGATTATGCATCATGGAACCTCACGGGAGGTATCGCAGGTTCACAAGGAGGAGCAATACCTAACGGTCAGATTTCAGCTGGACAGGGGATCTTTATTAAGATTCCAACAGCCAACTACACTCTCAATGCTGTTAGCTTCAACAATGGTCAAAGGACAAACAGTAATGCAACTGTATTCCGCACACAGTTCATGGAGAAAGCATGGATTGATTTGACAGGCCCTAACAATGCTTTCAATCAAACCTTGATTGCCTTCAGCCAAGCAACAAGCCAAGGATTTGATTCCCAATTTGATGCTGAAAAGCAAAAAGGTAATGATCGTATCGCCTTGTACTCCATGCTCAACAACGTTGATATGGGTATTCAGGCCTTGGCTGAACGCAGTTCTACCTTGGAGAGAGTATCCTTAGGTTTGGATGCCGCAGTCAATGGAACCTACCAATTTGCCCTTGCGCAGTCAGAGGGTTTCCCCGTAGGCACGGTTATCTCGATCAAAGACTTTGCAACCGGTATTCTTCATAATTTAACTACCGCGCCGTATAATTTCTCCATTAGCCAATCTGGCGCTATACGTAACCGCTTCGAAGTACAATTCAATGGTCAGATTTCATCGACAAGCAATCCCACCATCAGTCCTCTTTATGTATTCATCACAAACCAAAGACTTCAAATTGGCGGTTTAGATGAGAATGAAAAAATCAAACAAATCGAAATCGTAGATATCACTGGTAAAATTGTTTATTCTCGCCGAATGGAAGGTGACTCAGCCTACCAGCCTATGGAATTAAACTATAACCAAGGCGTTTATTTTGCAAGAATTGCTACTAATCGTCAGCAAATCATTCGCAAATTTATGTTAAACCAATAATTTTATTAGCTATCCAATTTTCAAATTATCCTTGCTAAAAATCATAAAGAACGCCTTATGAAAAATTTGACCTATATTTCCCTTGTCACAATCCTTCTTTTCTCTTCAACTCTAGTTTTTGCGCAAGCACCAACACCAGTACCACCTCCTCCTCCACCCCCTGCAGCTTCCGTTCCCATCGATGGTGGCTTGGGTATTTTGGCAGTAGCGGGTTTGGGTTTGGGTTTACGCAAAGCCAACAAGAATCAAGAGAAAGAAACCGACACCCAACTTTAGGGGTTGGATAAAGGTTAAAAGAAAAGGGCTCCAAAGAGCCCTTTTTTTATTGCACTCTAAATCAAATGGTTTAAACCGGTTCCCAAGTAGAATCAGCTAAATGTTTGAATGTTCCCAAATGTTCCAAAGAACTTGTACGACTTCCCCATTGGTTTGGACCGATTAAGGACAAGAACTTAGTTCCGTTGGTCCGCTGGTATAAATGATATACTTGACCGACAACAGGGGTGAAATTCACATCAGCTTGAAAAATTTGTACAGACAAGAGCAAACGTTCTTCAATACGGCGGGCCTCTTCCATTAGCGCCTCTGCTTGCCTACGAAGCATGGCCATTTGCTGCCTAGCCTGGTTCTCGGCGCTTTCGAGGGCAACAGCTCGTATTTTGCCTCGATCCTCAGGGCGAATCATGGCAGAACCCACATGCATCGGGATCTCCGATAGACCCCAACTTATAGATTCGGACTCTTCTGCCATCTCATCATGGGCTTGATTATTCGAGACCATTGAGTCAATGGGTTGGCCTGAATCTGTGGCCTCAATTGGATCGGTAGAAGAATTTGACACCGTTGGGATTAACTCTAAGAAAACACCACATGGAGAATGAAGTTTTAGGTTTTACAGGATTTTTTTTATAATTTTGCGTTTTGGTAAAACCCAAATTCCCTGCCTATGTCAATGCGTCAACTTAAAATCACCAAGTCCATCACCAACAGGGAAAGCCAATCGCTGGAAAAGTACCTGCAGGAAATTGGTAAAGTTGACCTAATTACCCCCGATGAAGAGGTTGTTTTGGCCAAAAGGATAAGGGAGGGCGATCAAATTGCTTTGGAAAAACTGACGAAGGCTAACCTGCGATTTGTTGTTTCGGTTGCCAAACAGTACCAAAACCAGGGTTTAACCCTAAGCGACCTCATTAATGAGGGGAATCTGGGTTTAATCAAAGCCGCAAAACGCTTTGACGAAACCCGTGGCTTTAAATTCATTTCCTATGCCGTTTGGTGGATTCGACAGTCCATTTTGTCGGCTTTGGCTGAACATTCCAGGATAGTACGCCTTCCTTTGAACAGGGTTGGGTCATTGAATAAAATATCCAAGGCTTTTTCGAAGCTTGAACAAGAATTTGAGCGTGACCCCTCCGTTGCTGAATTGGCAAATCTGCTCAATGTTTCAACCGATGAGGTTGAAAACACCATGAACATAAGCGGAAGGCATATTTCGATGGATGCGCCCTTCATTCAAGGCGAAGAAAACACGCTGCTTGATGTCTTAATCAATGAGGACGCTCCCAAATCGGATAGCATCCTGATGCAAGAATCCTTGGCCAACGAAATTGAACGTTCTTTGGCAACCCTAACGGACCGGCAGAAAGAAGTTATTAAGCTATACTTTGGAATCGGTATCGACCATTCCATGTCTTTGGAAGATATTGGAGACCGGTTTGATTTGACCCGTGAGAGGGTACGGCAAATCAAGGACAAGGCGTTGAAGCGGCTGAGGCATACCAGCCGTTCCAAAATGCTCAAAAGCTACTTGGGCTAAGCAGTTGTTTGGCTTGAGGTATAGTCGCGTTTGGCCCGATCCCAGGCCGCTTGCATTTCATCCATATTCATGTCGGTGACGAGGCGACCCGAATTCGCGGCTTCTTGTTCCACCGCTCGGAAGCGTTGAATAAATTTACGATTCGCTGCTTCTAGGGCATTCTCTGCATTGATGCCCTCAAATCTTGCCCAATTAATCATCGAGAACATGAGATCACCCCATTCTTCGGCCTTGTGAGAGGGGTCCTTGGCCTGAGATAATTCTTGCAACTCTTCGTGGACCTTGTCCATGACCTCCTCGCTATGTGCCCAATCAAATCCTGCGCCGGCAGCTTTTTCTTGAATACGCATTGCCTTGACGGTGGCGGGTAAGGATTGAGGGACACCTTGCAGGATAGAGGTTCGACCCTCCCCCAGCTTTATTTTTTCCCAATTGGCCTTGACCTGCTCCGAGGATTCGGCCTGAACATCCGAATACAAATGCGGGTGCCGGCGTATCAATTTCTCACACATATTGTCCAAGAGCTCAGCGAGGTCAAATAGGCCTCCTTCTTTGCCGAGCCTCGCATAAAACAACAGATGAAGGAAGAGATCACCCAATTCTCCTGCAACCTGGTTCCAGTCCTTAAGCTCAATGGCATCGATGAGCTCATAAACCTCCTCCACCGTAAGGGTGCGAAGCGAATCGAAATCCTGCTTGCGATCCCAGGGACAATTTTCGCGGAGCTGATCCATGATGAGGCGCATTCGATGAAATGCGGCAAGGGCAGCATCCTCACCAGGATACGGAGCCGAAGAAAGTGGCGGATTTAAGGGCATATTGGATTAAGGTTTCGAAGGAGAAATAATGGCATTTGATTTCGTGGGTGGGCTATGAACACCTAGGGGATCCAAGTTATAAATTTGCGACATGATCTCCTCGCTGCTTACGCTTTTTGTTTTGACTTTGGTCTTTATGAGTTTGGGGTTTGCCGGATTGGCCATTCGCATGTTGGTCCTCAAGAAGGGCGAGTTTAGAGGAACCTGTGCATCGCATAATCCTTTGCTGAAAGACCGGGGTGTGGACTGCGCCGGATGCCCTAATCGCTATTCGGATCATTGCCCTGCGACTCAGGGCAAATAGGCCTTCATTCCCGTGGTGGCATAGAGGGTATATCCTGAGGTAGTCTTGGGATGACTAATCACCAAAATCGCCTCCAATTCGGGATGCTTCATCAGCATCGCTTTGGCCCCTGATGAACCAAGAGCCATGCAAGCGGTGGCATAGGCGTCCGCTGTCATGCAATCGTCTGCAAGAATGGTTGCCGCTAATACATCGCTGGGGGTGGGATACCCGGTCGAGGCCTGAATGGTATGCGCTACCTTGACACCGTTAAGCATATAGAAATTACGGTAATTTCCGGAACTTGCCATGGATCGGTTCTTCACCGGGATTTGCAATAAGGCTGCCCTTTGTTGGCCACTTGGGTCATCCAACGGCTTTTCAACGGCCACGGTCCAAGGCTGACCCGCACCACGCCATCCCGATGCCCTAATCTCTCCCCCTATTTCGACCAAATAATTACGGATCCCTAAGGATTCCAGGTACCAGCCCACCACGTCAACGCCGTAACCTTTGGCAATAGCACTGAAATCCAACATTTGATTTGGTTTGCCTTTGCAAAGAGAATCACCGACCATAGCAAATTGACCAAGTCCTACCAGCTGTAACAATTCCTGAACTTTGGCGGAATCAGGGGTTTTGTCGTTACGCTGGGGTCCAAAACCCCATGCCTGCACCAAAGGATACACCGAAGGATCGAATGCTCCTGAAGAGGCTTGGTGAACGGCCAAAGATGCGATGAAATTCCGTCTGATCATGGAGTCCACAAGAAAACAACGTTCACAGCGATTGAATTGACTCAGGATCGATTCCGTCCGGTAAGTACTCACGGATGCATTCACCCGATCCAGCACCGAATCAAGTTGCTCTTGGGTGGGAAGAAGGATCCCTGCTTCTTTGGAGATATTTCCAAGCGAATCAAAATTCAAGTTGGTTTGATTATCCCTCTGAATCACAGCAACTTTGACCATGTAGCTGGTCCCCATGGTACGTCCTTCCCAATTCATTTGCTCAACCACGGACTTCTCGCCAACACAGGAGACTTGCATGAGGAAACCTGCAAAAATCCATGATTTAAAGAGGATTGCCTTGAAATTGATTAAGGGTTTTGGTTGATCAAAACTCCAAAAACAAGAATGGGCTTTACGCATTAGCAAGTTTATAAACGATGGGCAAAGAGACGGATGGACGTTTGGACTTTAATTAAGAATAGGATGACGAGGAAAAGAAGCCATCATGGCATGTTCACCCCCCATGGATTTGAGCAGAACCGTCCACAAATCTGGTTCATGAATATGATTAATCCAATCAAATCCGCCGCTGTACAAGATCCACGATTTGCTTTCCAGCTCCGACTCCAATTGACCGGGGGTCCATCCCGCATACCCCGCAAAGAAGAGCAACAAGTCTTGATCCTTGGGGTCGGCCAAGGCATTGTGCCTCAACAGGTCCTCGACCCCCTCCTCATCGCCTTCACCCAATTGGATGAAATTAATCTCCGAAAAAGCACGACCATAAGGCTCGTAACATAATTTTAATATAAACCACTCCTCGGTTTCTACCGGCCCTCCGCTTCGCCACAACGGCAAACCTGTTGGCAATCCCTGCTCCGCTTTCATGATGTCAATCCCGGCCCTGATCGCGAGAAAATCGGTGACCGCATCGTGGTGGGGTAATATCCCGTCCCCGGTCTCTTTGTTCAAGACCAAACCCATATAGCCCTCTTCAGCATCAGCGTGCAATAAGAGGAGCACTGTGCGCTCAAAATTGGGATCATTCAAGAAAGGGTCCGCGATAAGGATGGTCCCGGGACTTAAATCCGCAGGTTTACCTTGGCCGTAAATTGGGTCGGAGGGTACGTTAAAACGATTGGGCACGTAGAATTATTGGACGACTTGAATTGCACAAACTTAGACCTCTCGTCCCCAAGGTTGGATGCCCTGCCTTTAACTTTGGCTTAAAATTGATATGAACCCTATCCATAATTCCTTAGCCCAAATGCGCAAAGATTATTCAAGCAGGATGCTCCGAAGGGAGGATTTGGATGCCAATCCTTTGAAGCAATTTGAGCTATGGATGAGCGAGGCCATCCAGGTGCAGATGGCCGAACCGCATGCTTGTTGCTTGTCCACTTGCGGTGAAGATGGACAGCCCCAAGGTCGCATGGTCTTGTTA
>Ga0194133_10006154_pt1 | contig 14920 bp, 7 predicted proteins | sample TA2KigOf40mmetaG_FD_155448 | JGI IMG/M metagenome (GOLD analysis project Ga0194133, IMG submission 155448) | Freshwater microbial communities from Lake Tanganyika, Tanzania - TA2015055 Kigoma Offshore 40m | ecosystem: Environmental > Aquatic > Freshwater > Lake | place: Tanzania: Lake Tanganyika...
GTCGACAATCGCGCTAATATTAGTCCTAAGGCTGGCGCTATACAGAAGATCATGACGCTCCCGCTCTAACGACTGGTTGACTGCCGAAGAAGCAGTATTGTCGCCGGGAGGAACGATGTCCTTCTCGATGTCGCTGCCGCGAGGAAAGACTCTAAGCTCTCCAGCGTGGCCCGCAGAAGAGGAGCTAAATGTTCTATGCGTGTGTGTCTTGATAACATAATTTTCAAAGTTATCAATAGACAGCGGAATAATAGACATCGTCGCTCCTGACTGTGCTTAGAAGTCTAGTCTAACTCTAAACGTGATGTCTCTCTCGTCGTTTTTCTCAATAGGTCTTGAGAGCTTCGCAACTGCCAGCAGGTCGCCCTGACCATTGTGGAGCCCGATTGTCGTTGGGAACGTAAACGATCGCTGTGTAGACTCCTGACCGACATCTATGACCCTAATTCTGCCGTTGGAGTCTGTGTACGTGGGATTTGTCGAGAAGTTAAATTCATCCGCAGAGACTCTGCAGAAGAAAAGTGTCGAATTAATCTGTGTAGAATTCTGGAATGTCATGGCAGTCAGCGAACCAGAACTAAACCTTGTCGTTGCAATATGATCCACAATATCGTCAATCGATGCAGAGACAAGAAGATCTGGAATGTACTTTGCTCTCGGATTACCTCTGCGCGAGGCAATGCCGTTATCCGGATCTGTCACACCTGGTGCAGATTCAACATTTTGACCGATTACCATGGTGCCTACGGGGAGAACGCCATCAGGTGAGATGGCGTTCATTGCGTTAATTGTGCCTGAGCAGTGCTGGGAACCAGAAAGAACCTTCTTAAGGTCCAAGATAATTGTTCCGTGCTCATAGAAAATTAAGCCGACCTTCGAATTTGTGTTTGAAGCGTTAACAATGTCGGCAACATCGCCACCGAATGTCCTTCTTGTCGATGTAGCTGCACCGATATCGGTAAAAATTGTCGGTGTATTTTCACTTGTCGTCCAGAGTGTCGGACCTTTGGGCTCGCCAGAATCATCCTGATATGACAACGCGCCGGTTGTCGCAAATCTCAGCGCGAATGTCTCCTTCTTAATTCTGTCTCTTGCAAAAAGACGCTTAAAAGAGATAAAGAGCGCATCATCAATCCGATCGTTGTCGCTTGTCGAGTCGAACGGCGAAGTGAAATATGAGTCGGCATTTCCTAGAAGATTCTTTGCAAACTGCTTATAGATGTCGATTTTTTCACGCATCATAAGCGACTGCGAGGGAAAGAGAAGTTTCCCAGCAGAGTCAACGGCAGGAGGATTACCATTGTTGACAGTCTGCACTGTATTGCCGCTAACAAAGAGACCAACAGACATATCAAAAATCGGATTTGCAGTCTGCAACGTATAGTCTTGATCGTAGACAGTCTGAAAAAGCGAAGAAGTGACACCCGGGCCAATACCACCCGTGACGAACACCTGATATGTTCTGCGCGTAAAGGATCCAGAAATATCTTCCTGAATTACGTCGACAAGCTGATTTAGCGTCGACTTTGTGATTCTTGTATCTCCGTCTGAGAGATCCTTGTAACTGCCAGGGATGAGTGCCATCTATGAACTCCTAAAATTAAAAACGTGTGATGCTGATTGGGATGTCTTTGCGAGCGCCTGAGTCTGCACCAATGATCGAGATCACCGTCTTAATTGTTGTACCACCCGTACCATAAACTGTAAAGAAGGTGCTATCAATTGACGTGAGACGCGTAAGGTCAAATGATGCAATTGTTGTATTATTTCCGTTACTGCTTACGGCGGTTGTGACGACATATGTCGCTGTAAGAAGAGATGTCGATTCATCAATGTCGAGAGGTGTCTGTGATGTGCCAGCTGTGCTCCCAATTGCCAAAAGCTTGCTTGGAAGAATTACGTAGAATTCGTTGTCGACGATTTCAACAGGAACAGACCGCCCTTCAGACATGACTGTTTTGACGTTGACTGTCGTTCGAGGAGTTCCTGGGCTAAAAGTGAGAATTCCCGCAGGTGAAACGTCGAGCGACGGAAGGTGCGTGACAAGAGGGTCGTTGAGTGTAACCATTCTAAACTTCTGGGCGAGGTATGCTTTTGTCTGTGCCTCAAAAACCGGTGTGTTTTTAATGATCTTTTCTTTGCCGACAGTTCTGCCGTATTTCTGGATGATTGTGTAGTCTACCTCATCATCCGAGAGAGAAAATTTCTCGATCTTGAAACCCGTCTTGTCGTTTCCATTTTGAGCCGCAAGGAGCTCTCGACCGCGATCTGTGAGAACTGCATCAACAATAATATTGTTTGTAGAATGATCTAAGAATCCCATGACTTTCACCTCGCATGTGTAAGTATATATCTCTCAAGATTGTTGGTAAATACAGCTATTTGACACTTAAATTAGCGACTGCTTCGCAAATCCGATCTTCTCTCCGTCGTCCTGTCCTCATTAATGACTAAATAGTCTCTTTGTCTAAATAGGCGTCGATGTGACACGTCTGTCTTCGATCTCTACATCAACTACATTCATTTTTTGCCTGTCGACATTAAGAACCTGAAATTTGTAGCTGCCAACGAAAGGAATTTTTTTATTCCTGCTAGTTTCTGCCCTCGTGAGAAAGTGACAGGGCTTGTCGTCGGTGACTTCGAGTGTTTCCGGGTCGAAGTAGATTCGCATCTTTAAGTGGCCGCTATCCTTAATAACATCCTCTGTGTAGCGTACAGTTTCAATATTTTGTGCAGTCGTCGAGCTTACAAAGAAATTAGGATACTGTTTTGGAGCGCCAGAAGGAGAAATTAGTGTCGTTTCAATGATATTTTTAGATCTATTAAAAGTCACACGAATCTGGTCACTGTAGTTCGATGTAAGATTGTGAGCGTCGACAGAGACGATAGAATAAATTGCGTCACCACCTTTGTTAAAATTCTCATCAAAGTAAATTGTGCGTCCTGTCGGAAGCTTAATATTAATTGATGGATCAATATATTCGACGTCTTTTACGGCTGCAAAGGCATCTGTAAAGTCAAACTGTGCAACAAGCGTAAAAGGTTCAAAGATTGAAAGACGCTTGAAGACTTGAAATTTTTTAATATCACGCTGCTTCGTATGAGGAAATTTCCATTTGACGACCAGGCGATCATTTTCATAATCGTATCTAAATGTTACAAGGTCAGGCGGCGGAGGCGGAAAACTGTCAATGCATTTGACCTTTGCTTGTCTGGAAGCTCTCGACTTGACTAAAAATTTTAGACGATAAACCCTGCTTGTCGTTTCGCCTCCAGGAATTGGATCTTCGAGTAAGTCTCCGTTTACCGTCATCTGGATCATGCTAATAACTCTAACTTCATATGTGTAAGTCTCGCCATACACGACTTTATTGTCAACAAATGTATTGTTATCAATACCCAGCCTAAAAAAGCTCTCGAGGTAAATGCGTCGGCCTGTGTTGTCAATTACATATTTGTCAACAATATAACCACACGTACCTGCCGTTGGAATCTCGTGTGCTCTAACAGCGACACGGTTAAAATATGTGACGTTCGGGACGTAATCGTCAGGTGTGATTGCGGCGCTTGTAGACTTTCGATGTCGATCCTGTAGCAGGAGAAATTCATCAGCATTAATGGTTAAGTTAGTTGCATCTATTGCAAGTGGATTCGAAGACATTAAATTAAAGGCATCACCAATAAATTTATCGTTAAACTGAATATCAAATTTTACTGACGAAGCATTAACAAAGAGTTCATTCTTAATTTCTCTGTCGTTGCGGTCGTAAAAAGTAATACCGTCGCTCGAAAAATCGCTAACGAGGTCCTGGATAATCTCTCCCGAAATTTGATTAGAAGTTGCATTGTCAAGAGCTGTAGCGAGATCAGTCTGTGACAAATCTGACGCGCTAACGTTAACACGAGGAAAAAGCTTATTAAGCTCATCCATCACGAGCGCCTGGAGTCTTCTGCCTAGATCAATATCTTCAACTGCAATTTGTGTCATTCCAGGAGTGCTAATTTCATATTCTGGTTGAACTAATGATAAATTAAACTTACCGCTACGAATGAGTTTAAGCAACTCATCCTCAGCCCATATTTTATCTCCCATGTTGACCTTTGAGTAGGACACGGTAACAAAACGAGGCGACGGAACGATGCCCTGCGCAGTTGCGATAGACTCGTCGGGCGTGTAATAGCTATAAGTAAATTCAGCATTAATGTCCGCTGGATCAGGGACATCTACTGTAATTGCTTCTTTTGATAGGAATGTTGTCATTAAATCGCCTTCATTATCTTAGAGACACACTGCACATGTAACCTGAAACTTCAAAACTTCTCTTAAGCGGAATTAGTCTTTGACTAGTTGCATCTGTCGATTCTACAGATGAAACAACAATAGGCGTGCCAAATCCAATTTTTTTGTCAGAACTTCCACTTGATTTAAGCAAAACTGTAAAAACTCTGTCAAAAAGTCTTGGGCAAAGAAGTCTCTGGCTCTCAACAAAAGAATTGAGTGTCCCGTTTCCTAATAGTTTTAAAACTTTTTCGACGCCCGGCTTGGAGAGCCTATTGTCGCTTATGAGCTTAAGTAAAATTTGAGGTGGTCGAAGCTGCCTCATACCTGGAAGATTTTTCTCATCAACTTGCTCAAACATTAGCGACAATTGATCGCTGCTGATCATTGCAGTATTTGCAACAACTGGATTAAGGAGCATCTTTTGCAAAGATATAAAAGTTTCAGTATCAACAATATTTGACCCTAATTTATTGTCTGTAAACCAGGAAGTCTCATCCAACGTCACGCCTACGACATCTCTGGCAAAATTCTTGTAAATGCTATCAATGACATGGTTTTTTAAGGTGTCTAGCGTCTCATCTTTTGATTCAGCGTCTATAAGAATTTCAGAACCAACTCTAGCATCGACAACTCTTCCGTTGACAATTCTAGTAAACGTCGTTCCCTCGACGATGCTCTTGACAGTCTTAATGACATCTCCCGTGAGTTCATCGCGCCTAAAAGCCAAACTACCCGGCATTATCCAGAGCTGTGGGTCATAAATGAGCGACGCAGGCGCATACTGAATGTCCGGAAATAATTCACTTACTTTGTGTATTTCCAGCATAATATTTATATTTTTAGCACCAGAAATTCTTGGAAGTGCTGTATCATTTGAGGATTCCTCGATAATCTTGGGATTCTGCAAGCCCTCAATGAGGCCTGAGGGAATTCCGACACAAAGAGCAATATCGTCCAAAGATGTATGTTTCGACATTGTGTCAAGAAAGAACTCTTGGATGTCATCTTCCTCTCTGCTGTTAGATGTATTTATCTTAAGACGACTCTCTCGCTGCATTGGAGCTCGACTAAGAGAATAGCATCGCTTAAGTGAATTCTGTGACTCTGTCAGCATTTCAATCGCCAAATTACCTGATTTGCTAGACTTAATTTTATTAAATTGGTCAGAAAAATTTCCAATACCGGCACTCGACTGAAAAAACTCAGACAATTTTTTATTTGATTCATTGACGTTCTTAGCGAGCGCATTAAGATATCCAAGGCAGACTTTATAGAATTTACGCTGCTCAATAAGAGAATTAACCAAATCGATAACTTGCCCTGCTCGTAAACCTGCAGGTCTAAAAGTCGTCGAAGAAGAAACGCCGGGTGCTGCATTAGAGGCGCCTTCGGCGTCAAAAATGTCTTCGAGAGGCGCACCCGACTCATATGTCGAAATTAAAACGTCTAGAAAATTCCTTAGAAGCAACATCACATCGTCGTCCCAACTAACATTATAGCGACTTGTGATATTAGATTGATTTGCGACTCCAGACGTTACGTTGACTCTAAAGGGCAGAAGATCAAAAACTAGACACCGCATTATTTCGAAAATGCATGCTAGCATCGTGTTGTCATCCCATCTGTTGTATCTTGTTAGACCGTCGCTGTCTAAATAGCTAAAATTAGAGCTAGCGCTCTGATTAATGGCGAAAGCGTCCTCTTGAACGCTCCGAAGTACTTCAACTATCTCGTCAAATATCGTTCTATTTTCTGCAAAAAAGCTTGCCTCATAATATTCGAGATTTTCACTCTGCCTTCTTGCGCCTTCCGGCCTAGAAAAATTACTTTTTGCACCCGCAACCTCAGGCTGATCCCAGTCGATGTTGTCTAGCAATAATTTGTCAAATGCATTTTTATAATTGTTTAGCTGATTGCTCTCTTCGGGTGATTTGTAGCCTTCTTCGTAAATTGAGACTGCTGCAGGAGAAATAAGTCTCGCATAAGACTTACTTGGGATAAAATCAAAAGTTTTTTGATCATTATTTCTAGCATTTGCTTCGTCCGTCTCACTACGTCTCAATGCGCAGACAGTAAAGAGGGTGTCGACAGGCGTCTGTCGAAACTTAAAAGTTTCTGAAATTCTATAATCTCTATCCCTATAGTTCTTGTTTTTAGAGAATGTAAGAAATGCCGTTGGCAGAGAAATCGAGACAGGCACTGGGTTGACAGGAGAATTGACAAGTAGAACAGACGCAATATTTCTAATGGATTTAAGGCATCTAATGACAATGTTGTCGGGAGAAATTTTACATTCTTCTCCCAGATTAAGCAAAACCTTGAAGGCATCTTGCGCGTTGCCATCTAGGTCAGACAATTTTTTGCTAAATGACGCTAAGGGCGTCGTCGAATTACCCTGTTTGATGCTTCCTTCGACGAAGTAGACCGAGCCAGGCAAATATTCTCTTCCATTTGTGCCCTGAATGATTGAGCGTTCGAATGGAAGAACTACTACATCTCCATCCCGTGTATTTTCATTTATGACAAGCATGTCTGCGTAGCTCAGGGCGGCACCTGTGCCTGCTAAAACGCTCGAAGAATTTTTGAAAAAACCTCCGAGAATTTTTTCTACTGGATCGACACCAGACACGCCAACTGTATTGCCTAAATTCGTGCCTAGTAGCTTTCCAATGCCGGCAGAAACGGTCAATTCATTGTGCAGAAGAGTTGAAATAACTCTAATTCTATCTTGGCCTCTCTCTAACTTGGCTATACCGGGAAGAACATTGTAAAAACTTTCTGTTACAGACAAGCGATACTCGGTATTAGATCCATCTTGCGCAATAACTCGTCGGACATTCCTGTTTCCAAGCTCCTTGACACTCATTGAGTGCGTATCAAATCCCTCTGGTTCATATCTTGCATATGTCAAAGACTTTTGATCATTTCTCTTGTCTATTGCGCTCGAAAGGAGAGTAGGATGATGACGATGAATTGAATTTGCAAATTCTCTGATAATCGTGTGAAGTATCTTAGTGTTTGAAAAGCAGTCGGGCGAACGTTTTGTAAATCCACAGACTTCAGAAATAAAACTCTCGACATCTTCCGGAAAATTTCCAAAATCTCGCTCTTTGACTTCAAGCAATTGTTGTGCAAAGCTTTTTGCTGCATTAGTCAATTGTTTTGAATTCTTTTTGACATCGATAAAATCTATGGAGATGTTCATAATATTTCGAAGATCAGACAAAAACTGCAAATATTTTTCATCATTCTCCGATGATGCTGCATGAAAATCGGAAATTTCATCAAGGAACTCTTTTTTTGCTGCTGCATTAATCGATGCCCAACTTGAGTCTAGGCTTTCGAGCTTAAGTCTCTTTTCAAATTGTCTAAGTTCATGAAGTTCAATAGTTCCACGATTGTCTATCATCTGAAAAAGAGGCATTTTTAAAATTATTTCTGGTCGTCTGGCGGAAATAGATGCGTCGCGAAGTGCCCTATCAACGTTAAAACCGGTGTCGAGGGAAAGTCTTCCTCTGGCGGAAACAGAATTTTCAAGATCTCTAAAAGAAAAAAGTCCTTGTTTAATCTTGGGAAGTTGAAAAACAGGAGGTAAAATATTACCGCTTGAATTTGCTCTGTCTACCAAATTTGCCTTGTCTCCTCGAATAATGTCGCTAGGTGACATGGATGAATCGTAAGATTTGTTGGCGATCAATACAGACAAAATAAAGTCGCTCTCTTGTTGCTCACGTCGAGCGCTGGCGCGCTTGTCACGGGCTTCGGCTCTTTTTCTCCGATCTTCTGCACGCGTCACACGTTCTTCTCTGCGTCTTATAATTTGGTTCACCTCGTCAGCAAGCCCGAAGGCAGCGCCTGCCTTGATCGCGTTCACCATGTCAGTGACTGTCACGGCACTCCGACCGAAAGCGAACATCGCCCTTAATTCTTCAAGACGTGTATCGTCTACGATAGCATTGGCCTCATCTGCCTTTTTTTCTTCTTCGTCAAGGCGAGCCTCGTCGGCATCCTCGACTGAGGATGGAAATTCATCTGCGTTGGGTGTCGATGAAATACTCATTTATTTACCCTAGGTGCGGCTTGCATTCTTTTCGACAACTCTATTTGTGCATTATTTGCTCCCAAATTGACAGGTCCTATGTCTAATCTATCAGCTGTTAACAACTTGATGAGCTCTAGCGGCATTGTCTGTTTCCTTGCTATACTAGCACTAAGGTTGTTTTTACTTTTTGAAAAGTCTAAGTGAACTAGTTCAATATTGTAACTAACAGGATAAACAGAATTACAGAATTTTTTATCAAAAAAAGTCTCAATATTGTCGCTGCCAGGAGCGACGACTCCAATAGGCTGCTTTTTGTCATAGACTGTCGCGTAGATTATGCAATGATCAATGTGCTTTTTGTCACCTGTGATTGACCAGCTAATTGAATTGTAGCCAAGCTTCGAGACATCGCACGACAGATTTGCAATGCTGTTACTCTTAGGAGTCAATTTTACTTCAATTGACTTTGAATATCCTGTCACGCCTCTCATTATCTGTCTTGCAAGACTAGCGGGAGACTTGTCTAACAGCTCTTGTTCACTCGGAAGACTATTTGACTTCGTGTACATTAAGGCGAATTTTTGTGAAAGTGTCTTGGTTTCATATACATCATTTTTGAGCGCTGTGGACGACGACTCACTCAGACTGGTCGTCGCTCCCTTAAAAAGAGACTCAGGGCTCTTCAGGTAAAGATGTACGTTATACTGGAATCTATCACCTGGCTTGATCGGACTAATCTTAAGCTTATTCCTGAGCTCTGGGCTGTCCTTAAAAATTCCGCCCTTCGTGATACCGAAACTTTCTTTTTTGCCGTTAATTAGATTTGTCCTAACCACTTCGTAGAAAGAAAAACTTGACAATCTATTCCTGTCCTTCTTTAGATCGTCAATAAAGACGTCATTGACGCCGCTGTCGATAAGGAGTTGCGTTATCTCCTCAATCCCTGTCTCTGTAGGAAATGTCTCAATTTCAAAAGACACCAAAATGTTGTCGGTAATTTTGTCATCTGTGTTGCTATTTTTGTAGTCTTCGTTGATGCTTAAATTCTTAAGATTCATATCCGAAGGTAGTTGGCGGACAGGTCTCAAAAACTTAATAATTTCTGTCGAATTACCGGTAACTTTTCTGGCATTAGGTAACTTAAAGACACATTTATAGCTGTATGTCCTTCCGTCATAAACTTTTCTATCAAGGACAGAAACAGATCCACCTCGAGCGCCTTTTAGCATTTTAATGTGACCTCCTTGACCGTTTAGTTCAAGTGGCGCTGTTCGACCGTCTATTGAGAACTGAGTACCCAATTCTGATTTGATAATATAAAATGCAATTGCTTCTGGAGGAAAATTTGAAAGCGTTAAACGTATACCGTCTGTAGTATTTCTAGCGCTCAAAGCATTTTTTGCCCTGAAAGCATATGTCTTTGAAATGCCTGAACGAATTGCTTTTGGTGCGGGAAGCCCTTTTGCAATAAGGGATTCGAATGCGTGTCCTCGCTGGCCAAGCGGTCCCACAGGAATTGCACGATAAATGCAAATATTAGGGTGAATATTTTCTTCCGGAATGTCAATTGTAACAGGTGAATCTCTGCTAGAGATTTGAATTGTCTTGACAGTCTTGTACTCATCTGGAACGTGCTCATGTGCTCTCATCGTTCTTTTTTCGATGATTATAGATGACGCAAAAGAGTCCGCCTGACTAACTGTTATTGTGTTCTTGCCAGTTTTTTGTCCTGCAAGTTTTAAAATCGGTTTGACATCAGGAACAGTCAGTTCTCTAATTTGATTACCGTGATTGACGACGAAAATCTTTCGATAAGAAGCTTCGGTTTTGCCTGCGCTAAATAAAAGAACTTCAAAAAATAATTTTTCTTTTGAGACAGACTTCTGGATATCCAATGAGATTGTCTTAGATACAGCAAGAAATTTTGTTTTAAATTCGGATGTAATAACCGGACCAACATCAATCTTGTCAAAATTTTTAGAGACCGATAGATCGCAAAGACTGGCGATATCCTTTGCGAGGGGGCCCTTACTTCTTGACAGATCTTTGCTTTCAGATCTAGCTGTCGTCTTTGGCAAAACCTTATCAGCACCCGGTGTTTTACCAATTACTAGCTCAGACATTCTGCCCTGCTTCACAGGCTCACGTGACTTTTTTAGTCCTGATCTTGTATTTTGCGAAGGCGGTGATTTGCTAAAAGAATCTTGACGAGGTTGCCCTGGGAAAAACGTCTCAATGGCAGATGCTGGGTGGACGCCATGTGTAATTACAAGATTAGTGTTAATGATCTGGACGTCACTTTCAGATTGAGACTCTCTAACTATTTTGTCTTTATTCGAAGCACCAGCAACTCCTTGCAAAATCTTATTAATTGCGCCGTTGTTAAAACCGGGCTTTGAAGTTCCGCAGGACTTCACTTTGCTCTCATCTAGTTCTTTTTTTTCATTTGGGTTTTGTATTGGATGCAAATTGACACGATACGTCTGGATTGTGGGCCCTGTTAAATTTTTATTGAGAGCAGGCGGCACGGCGGCATTTTCAAAAGCACCGGTGCTAGAAATAGATGGTGTGGCAGCGCTAAGGTCCAAATTTCTAAAAACAGGTGTATTAATTTTATCGCTACCAAAATCAGCCGCGATACCTGTTGCATTTTTTGCTGCTGGTCGAATACCTAAGTTTAAAACTTCCGAAAAAATTGTCGAACTAGGGACGCTTTCATGCTGGAGATTGACAGAAAGACTCGTGCTATTGCTTGTCATCACCTGCTTGTTTTTGAGCAAATTGCCGCTGTCGACAAGGTCGACTGCAGCCGGGTTGCCAACTTTTGGAGATTGCTTCTTTGCCAGCACGTTGTTTATTTGAATTCTTGGGTTGCCAGAAACTGCAACAAAATTGTCAACAGGTGTACTAGGACGTACTGTATGTACGTTAATGCCAACTCGATCAATACCTAGATTTGAACACTTTTCAGTGTGCACAAAGAATTTAATGTCGTACTGGAAAAACCCTGGTTCTTCAAGGACAGACTTGTGTCTATTTTCTTCGGTGCTCAATGAAGTTTTGCTCTTCTCCGTACGAAGATCAATGTCGTCTAAAATCGCGATGCCTCGCGTCTCATCGATGACAAAGAGATCCTCAAGCTTCTCAGTATTTGGCTGTATTTGCTTAAAGCCCATATTAGTCCATTATTACGGTGAAAATATTGACATATGTCGACGAACCGTATTTATCCTTGTATAGCTTACCTATGAAGAAAACTCGTTTACCAGGCGAAAAAGGATCCTCATCTGGACACTCTCCCTGGTCAATAATTACGAGCTTCTTGACACCTGCGTTGCTGAACTCAAAGGGCTGTATTATGATATTGTTTTCACGAGAAGTCTCGGTAAATTCAATTTCTTGTGAATCTCTTCCTTCCAGCGACGTCATTAAATCTTGAAGAGTTTCATGTGGCTTCTGATTCCAATTGACATAATTGCCCAGCCTGCGGCCGTATCGCTCGCCTACCTTAGGCTGATTGTTTGGTGGCAGGTAAAGGAAATTGGGCAAGTGGGCAAGGCGTCTGTCTTGAAAAAGACTCTCAATGTTCTCGAGTGACATATTCTGTGACGTGTAGCCAGACGGCTTGCTGTTAGTGATTTGAAACTTGAGGGCGTCTCTGCTGACTGTAAAGTTTGTTACATCTGAAAATGGGTCGATTGTGCCAAGAATTTCCTGCTCTAGAAAATTCTTGGTAATGTCACCGATTATTTGCGTGGAATTCTCAACAAAATTGCTCCCAGAAAAAACAGTGGGAGCATTCGCGGGAACGCCCTCTGCAGAAAGTCCTGAAACAAAGTTCTGCGATGTCAGGTCAAAGTCAGCAGCCTTAAATGCTTTTGTCGTTCCATTTTCAAGAGTTTCAACAACGATCTGGTCTTGATGGCGACTTGAGCACTCAAAAAAGATTCTACTCGACGCGTCGTTCGCAACGGGCGACGCCTCGTGCAGCTCATCTGCCGCGTAGAAGGTGTGACGATCTGTGAATGTTGCGAATTTTATTGAGAGCTCACCGGCAGCAGCTTGCGCTCGGCCCTCATCCGTAATCAGGACGTCCATGATTCGCTGCTTGCTGTCAAGAATGCCCGCCAATGAGCCTCCTAAGTCTTCTGAATTTACAATACAGATTTACTGCAGTCGTCGTAAATATTTCATATGAGCATCATACTTGCAAATATCGCTTGACGCAAATTCAATCACGAGCTTTTTTGCCAGCTGATTAGGGTCACTAAAAACAAATCGATATGGTCCCTTCGCGGGCTTTGACACATTTAACAGAACTAATGACTTGAGCATTAAGAAGGCGGCAATCGCCATATCAGATGTCTCATAGACAGGAATGCTGTTCGAGTCGTTTGACATTCTATACTCCACTGAAAAACGTTCAGAGAGTAATTATGTTTGTGACGAAGCTTAGTCTCTTCGTTTACTGGACTACGGCAACAATAATGTCATTTTCGAGCAAATCAAAGAGAAGTTTGATGCCTTCATCAGTTCCTTCGAGCTCGTAATCACGCTCACTGCCAGATGTGAGAAGCTGGCCGTTAACATAGATATCAATTCTCTTTTCATCGAATTGTGCGATAGAGAATTGTGCACCCGGCAGGGAGACAACAGAGCCTGCCGGGTGCGACGAGGTAATTTCATAAACAAATTTTTCTCTGCGCATTCCAATGCTAACACTATTCGAGGAACTCGTAATTGTTATGGGGCCTGCCTGCGCAATGTATTTTGACCCGGGCGTCGAAAAATCTGTACCATAAACAATGGCAGGAACCGTGTGATACGTGTCACTGACAATAATGGCACCGGCCGATGATGTGACGACACCAATAATTGTGCCACTCGTCGTCAGAAAAGGATCACCATTCGAGAGCCTCGTGAGCGACCCCGTAATCGAAGGGACTGTGAGAGACCTCATCGACGCATTGTATGTGAAATAGGCATCACCTCCAAAGTTACCTGCATCATTAAATTGAACAGACTTATCAACACCTGTTGCGCCGCCCGGCACGACAGTAACTGTATCCGATCCTGATGTTAACATTGATGCCTGAATGACGTCGTCCGGTGCGAGATCGAACGCGAAAGAGATAGAACTAGAATTAAAGAGGCTATAGTCTACCGTGCTCGAGTTTCGCTCCGCTGAAGACCCAGAGTAGAGAAGTGCACCATTACAAGTGACATCGATTAAGTTCTGAGCAAAATTTGATAAACTGAAGTCGATTCCTGGTATTTGTAGAGGCGTATTTGCCGGGTGTGCTCCGGTAACCACATATGTGGCTCTGCGTCTGGCAGCAACAAGGGTCGTTGGTGCGCCGGAGATCAAAATTTGACCGTTTGACTCGGTCGTGATCGTTATGTTTGGTCCGGAAACAATAAAGGGTGAACCATCGTAGAGCTGTGTAATCGAGCCAGTAATTTGAGGACTCGAAAATTTCGGAGCGTGCAGTGTGAGATTAACATCATCATAAAAGAATCCCTCAAAAGCTGCGAAAGATCCAGAGACATTAACTTGTATGTCGCCTGTGAAACCTGCAGGTATCGCGCTGCCCGCAGCTGTCGATGCAATTTCAATTGATCCGTTGCTGGCCGACGTGATCAGTATGTTGCTTCCTGCGACTATAAAGCTTGACCCATCGGTTAATTTTGTAAGAGAGCCTCTAAGACCTGCGTCAAAATTAACAGGTCCCGTAAATTTAGTACCTGACAAAAAGGCAACCTGCGCGTGGTCGACTGCGATAAGTCCACTCGTGCCCTCGACAAGACCTTCGCCGATAACTGTCTGTGTGTCCAGGATGACTTCTGTGTCATCGAAAGTTAGACCACCGTGGTCTTTAAGGGCTACACTAAAGGTTGTCCCAGACAGTTCAATGCCTGGCCCGGGTAAATATGTTGTGTCAACATAACTTGAAGAGATGGTGATCTGCCCGTCTGACTCTGTTACCACATGTACATTGTCGCCTGCCGCGATGTAGCTCTTGCCCGTAACAAGATGCGTCAAGGAGCCTCGAAGGCCGGCAGAAAAGTCAACATTGCCGGTAAAATTTGTTCCTGTGACAGTAGCAACTTTTCTATCGTCGATGATTAGCCGCTGCTCACTAGACAGCAGGCCGTTGCCTGCAAGATCATCCGTGCTGACGGCGATATTGTTGCTGGTGCCTACAAGACCTCGTCCTGGTGCAAGGTTGACTCTTAGTCTACCAGAGCTGTCGCTCGAGAGATAGGCACCTGCAAGTGCCGCAGTGTTCAGTGCCAGCGTGTCACCCACGAGACTGAGCGGTCCGCCAGAATTGAGTTTAAGAGAAAACTGATTGCCGGTAAGCTTAAGTCCGCCGCCGGCGGTGTATGTCGTGTCCGTGTCAGTTGCCTCAAATGTCAGTGATCCGTTGAGATTATTTGTTATTCTTACATTTTTGCCAGCGACAAAGGCACTAGTGCCGTCTGAAAGTTTTTGGTGGGTGCCTCGAATTTCTCCCGTAAATGTCTGCATTTCAGCGAATGTATTGCTAGAATTTTTTTTTGGGACAATATTGTCGTCGATGGCAAGAGTAAAC
>Ga0194133_10006156_pt1 | contig 14919 bp, 4 predicted proteins | sample TA2KigOf40mmetaG_FD_155448 | JGI IMG/M metagenome (GOLD analysis project Ga0194133, IMG submission 155448) | Freshwater microbial communities from Lake Tanganyika, Tanzania - TA2015055 Kigoma Offshore 40m | ecosystem: Environmental > Aquatic > Freshwater > Lake | place: Tanzania: Lake Tanganyika...
CTGATATTGGGCAGACTGCTGTTGCCCACAGGAATGCCTTATTTCGGTAATCAGACTTACCAAAGTATCCAGACTCCCGTTATTGCGGTCGAGCTGGGGCCCCCGGAGGGGGTGCCCTTTGCGCTTGGTCCAGCCTAACTTTGAGTCTTTCTATATTAAGCAAATATAATCTGCTTGGGATGAGCACTGGGCTAACCGGCAATCACATATCGTATCGAGATTGAGTTTGTTTGAAGGAAGAAATAGAAAATAAAAGTCTCTCTCGGAGAGCATTTTGTTTAGGGTTTAGGTGAGAATAAATGATTAATAAGTTTTTTGTTTGCATAATTCTTAAGTCGACCCGGGGTCGCATAGTTGAAATAGATTTCAGATCAAGTAAAATTGATTCTGAAAAGTGTTTGTTTGTTTATCAGTAGCGTGAGCGCTGTCTAAAGAGCGGCAATCAGCACGTTGTAACTCCACAGTTTTAGCCATAGAAGTGAGTAATAGGTGAAAATGAAGATCCTAAGTTGGAATTGTTCGAAAGGTATCAGAAATAAGATGAACTCCATTGACACCATTATTGGAGAACACAACCCCGATATTTTATTCATCAGTGAGGCTGAGGTACCGCACCACCTCATGTTTGCGACTATGGTCAAGGGGTATCACACTGAAATCGCTGATTTTCAGTCAACAATAAAAATGGCTATGCTAGGTTAGTCGCCTTCATTAAGCGGAAAAATAACCTAAAGAGGGTCTCAACATTGGAAGGAGAGAGGCAAGATGTCATAGTCCTTGAGTCTAGCAGCACGAGAATAATTGGTGTCTACAGGGGTTTCAAAAACTTCAACCCTAACAGGGATCCGCTAGACTACCTCTTCAACACCCTTTCTGCCACCTGTGATACAGCAAAAGATGTGGTCATAGTAGGGGATTTCAACATAGACCCAATTAGAGATCTTGCAACACCTGCAGGCCAAAGGCTACTGTCACTAACTGTAGACAAATCTCTCCATCAGCTAGTCAATGCTAATACAAGATTCAGAGTAGTCAACAGGAATGGGGCTCTAACTCTTGAGGAGTCCCGTATTGATCTAGTACTGTCCACAAACGACTCGGTTCGGGTAGAAGTTAGATCCCAGTACAATAGTGACCACTGCTTGATTGAGGCTGAGACGCATGAATTAAGCATTCCTAAAACTGAAAAAATAGTCATTAGAGATTGGTCCAAAATGACTGAGCAAAACATGGTTTACTTCTGGGATAATGTACCAATGACTTACCAACTGGACCTGTCAGACCTGAATGTCATTCTTCAGTCAATGTTTCACCATCTAGCTCCTGAAAGGGTAGTGCGCACTAGGTCTGATGTTGATTTAGTTAACCCTAAAATAGAAAAGGTTAAAAAACGTCGAGACAGGCTACTAAAGAAGATCAAAAAGACACTTGACGGCGAATATAAATGCACTCTGCTCAACAGATTAAAAGATCTAAACAAGCAAGTGACAAAAATCATAAACAAGGAAACTAAGAGGATCTTTCAGAAGAAAGCTGAGTCTCCCAATGGCAAATGCTTTTGGGATCTGGTCAACCGACTCCAGGGGAAGAAAACACGAAATGAGTTCAGCCTAAACATCAATGGTAAACTAGAGAAAGATAAACTCACATTGGCAAATGCCGTGGCAAGCTTCTTCGAGGGAAAAATATTGAATTTAACCAAAAACTTACCCCCGATCGACTGTAGCATGCGGTCTGATCCACTGACGCCGTTGGTCTTCAGCAATGATGAAATTTGTAAGGCTCTAGATCAATGTAAGCCCAAAATGAGTAAGGGGGTAGATGATATCCCCATGAAAGCCATCAAAATCATTGGTAAAAGGTCACCGTCCATCATTGCACATATTTTTAGTCATATTTTTAGTCATATTGCTTCTTCTGGATTTCCTGCAGAATGGAAACTTGCAAGAGTTGTGCCAGTCCCAAAAAAAGGCGACCCTCTAGAAATAAAGAATTACAGGCCAGTTAGCAACCTTTGTTCGCTCAGTAAAGTTTATGAGCGATGTATCCTCAACAAACTAATGGATCTTGGAAATATTGACAGGCTAATTGGAATTCATCAGCACGGGTTCAGGAAGTACCACTCAACGGTCACCTGCGCCCTAGAGTTGAGAGACAAGATTCTTGAACACGTTGATGACGAAGAACACGTTTTTGTTTACAGTTTAGATCTTACCGCCGCCTTTGACATGCTGAGACCCGACACCTTCTCAGACATGCTCAAAGATGAAATACCTTCCCCCTTGATGTGGGCTTTGCTAGATTTCTTATCAGATAGGCAATTTTTTGTGGACATTGGAGGTGTGAGATCTGAGATCAAAAAAATTGACAGAGGCTGTCCTCAAGGTTCAGTTCTTGGACCTATACTGTTCAACTTGTATGTAAGGAAATGCATGGAAACACTGCCTAGTAGTGTGGATTACTTTTCTTATGCAGACGATTTGTATGTGGTAATCCACGACACTAACATCAATCGAGCGGTTGCAGTGCTTGAGGAAGTCATAGCCAGTCATGTTGAACATCTAACAGAGGTTGGAATGGTTGTGAATAAGGCAAAAACAGAGGTCATTCAGTTCTTCCCTACCACAGATGAAAGGGTACAGCACGTTAATGTTTGTGGAGAAAAAGTTCCTGTAGTCGAGCACATTAAAGTCCTTGGGTTAACTTTCGATAACAAACTCTGCTGGAAGCAACACATTGACAACATCAAGAAAAAATTAACAACAGCAAACAATGGAGTTAAATTAATAAGAAGAAAAATGGATGCAAAACAGTCTCTTCTTGTAGTCACAGCTCAAGCTCTTTCTGTCTTGTATTATGGCTCGCCCGTCTGGCTCACTCCTGGGCTTTCAAAGTCCAGACTTAAAGTAGTTGAGAGCCTGCACTACAGGTGTGTGAGGCTAGTAGTCAAAGATTATAAGCAGAGAGTGAGCAGAGATGTGATTGACTCTGCCACAAAGAGGCTACCCCCCTTAGGGTGGATGAACTACGCTATGTGCAACCTTTACATCAACTCCCGCATGTCTACTCAACCAAAAAGGCTCTTGGAATCGATGGAGAAAAACCTCTACAACAAGCGACGACAACCCGGACTGGTCTTCGGGTTTGACAACTCAAAGTCATGCAAATCAAAGCAATGTTCGAAGAATTGGCTCGGTGATGCACTGAGCAAGATCACTACGCCCTGGTCTGGATTAATGCTCAGCAGAGACCAAATAAGAACAATGCTAAAAAGACATTTTTATCCTACCATGTGCTAGTGATTGTTTGACACTAAAATAGTGCTCCTTAAAAGAATAATTTTCATTATCATTTTCATAAAACTAAATTTTTTGTTATAATCAAAATCAATTGCTACCGAGTTCCGCGAATTTAAAGTTCTGTTCTTTTGTTTTATCAGTCATTATTATTAGTATTGATCTGTGCCTTGTCATGGATCAGTGACTCTTATAAAGTTAATGTACTTGTATATGTAACGGATGAGAATTAATAAAAATGAAAAATGAAAAAAATGAGAGACAAGCTTTTTTCAGTGTGTTTGTAGAATATTGATGGCAAGTTCTTTTGTGATGAATGACCTCCGGATTTTCCATTCAATATGAAAACTCAAATCAAAAGAGATCTTGATCTTTTGAAAACAACTAATCTAATCTGAAACTGAAAAAAGGATCAGTGATAAACTGTGATGGACAGAGGATTTTTTTGCTGAGTGAAATTAGTTTCACTTTTTACATACTTGAACCTTAATTTTTTTCATCATTGCTGGAATGTTTTACCTGGAGACTTTCTTTATCGAATTCCTTACCTTTTTTTCCAAAATGTTCCATTTGTCGCTGTATTTGTACATGCTACGTGTTAAAGAAAAAGCAAAGGAACTAAAAATTTTAGTACAAAAATAGCTTTTTAAGGTGTGGAAATATTTTTATTGTATTAGTGATTTCAACAAACTTATAGGTAAAATATTTTCTGTCAAAAAACTTAATCTCTTTTGAATTTTGATATACTCTTCAATCAATTAAGCAATGTAAAGAAGTTTTTAATGTTATTTGATTGTTCTTTTGTACTTAAATCATCAAATAATATGTTCGAAGACTGTGGTTTTTTTGAGTACTTAAAAAATGGATTTGATGCCTGATAAAAACTTGCGATATTTGGGATTGAATGAAGATAGCAAACTACTTTGAAGTAGAAATGTTCAAAATTATCTCTGTTAAGATGGACGAATAAAGAGGACCCGGCAAAATCTAACTTTACTTTCTTAGAACTCTTTTTGAAAATTAAAAAAAAGGATAAAAGTTTTGCAACATCTTGAGGGAATTTAGACTTTCTCTAAGGATTCTGAAGTTTTCTTTTTATTCAAACTTTTGGAATGTATAACAAAATTTAAATTCAAAAGAAATAAGATTTGAATAATATTTTTCACTCTCATAAATGTTTAAGAAATTGCTGTTAAATGGTAAAAGAAGATTTAAACATTTCTTGTTCTTTTACCAGCACATGTGAAAACTTTCGTGGAGATTGGTACTTGAATTATAAAACAGTACTAGTAGTACAAATGTTTGTTTTATTTTTATTTTATTAAGTCTCATTACTACAAAGATCATATGCAGTTCTTGTGAAAATTATTTTGCCTTATTATGCTTAATTGCGCAAGGTAATAAACGTTTTCAATTCAACATACATTTAATCCCTGAAATCATCCACATCAGAATTTGGTAATTATATAGAGAAAGAACTGCCCTTTAAGTTTGACTATGCATGGAATACATAAATATTTTTTAAATGCCTCTTGGCAGCAGCCATTGTTTCTCTTTTGACCGGTGGCAGGGGGTTGCCGTGGCCTAAAGGTTAACCACCATTTTGGGGGCCCCTTACAAAATTACCCCAGATTTGACACCAGTAAATTTACTTGTAGATATGGGGACACCCCCTTTTGAGATTTGACAAATCCTTTTGGAACCATCAGGTATTTCATCAAAATCTACCTGTAAATTGTTTATTTAGTAAAAGGTTTCAGAATCTACCAGTAAATGATGCCCAGTGGTAAGAAACACATATCTACAAGAAATTTTTCAAAATCTACCAATAAATTGTTTATTTAGTAGAAGGTTTCAAGTATCTACCAGTAAATGATGCACAATGGTGAGAAACTAAAATCTACCAATAAATTGTTTATTTAGTAAAAGGGGTCAGAATCTACCAATAAATGATGCCCAATGGTGAGAAACTAAAATCTACCAGTAATTTTTCAAAATCAACCATTAAATTGTTTATTTACTACTGAGCCCTTTTACTATATAAATTACAATTTAACGAATTTCCCTTGTTAGAAAATAGTCTTCTGTTCCTCTTGGCAATCTATTGATGAAAGTTTTTTGTTGGCCGATGCCCGATACGTTAAGTGTCTTGACGTGATCTTCCCTATTGATAAAAACTGGAGGCAGCACTAAATCAGTCACAGTATTCTGCATAAATCAACAGCCTAAACAAAAAAAGGTTTCACTTTTGCTCAAAAAACATCTCACAAGTTTTCATCCATTTAGTTTCCATTTTTATAATCATTACTTTTATTGTAAAAACTCAATGTATAAAACTCTGGCAGGAACTCTTGACCTGCCTGCCAATCTGTGGTTGTAGTTTAAAAGCCTACAGAGTAAAAGGTTGAGACTAAATACCAAAGAAACACTACATTAGATACTAACTGATTTATTCTTTTTGAATACATGCGTGCTAGTATATATGTACAAATACAAAAATTTGCAGGCGAGGCTTGGCCTCTATAGATTTGCTGGGCCTCAAGAGGACAAGGATTGCACTAAAGTAATGAATGACTTATCATCCAGTCAATTAATTATGAAAAGTTCTGAGTGTTGCTTTACTACCAGGGATTCAGCTCTTCAAAGTTTTCCATCAGATAAAATAGGTAAATCCATTTCTCGAAATCAAAGTTTGTTATAATCATGCTGATATTTGCACCCTTCATAACCCTACCTTCCAACACTTCATTTTTAAATTTCCTGACCGCACAAAGAAGCCCCTTTCACAAACATTTTTGAAGGACTTTTTAAAACAAAAATTTGAAATCAAATTATAAAAAAAGCCATCTTGTGGTTTTGCACTTAAACTTTTTATGTCATCTAATGGGTTGTTTGAGTTTACGCCAAAAGCTGCATTGCTTCTACAAAACTAATTGAATTGTGCCCAAAAATGGAAGGTAGGAGGCACGTCTAACAAAGCCTTTCCTAATTATGTTAACGCTACTTTTCTTATTTGGTTGCAGATAGGTTATATTCTAAACAACAAATTTCTTATTTAGGAAGAAAAACAAATAATGAACAACCAACTCATTATACCTTAGGGAAGAGACAGTCTCAGATGATTAACTTAAAAACCATCCAAGTCTTGCTAACTAATGATTCTGACACACAAAAAGATGAAATGTTTTTGCAACAATTTTACAATATTAGAACCTTCTAAAATGTCCAGTTTCTCATATCCAAAGCAACTTTACTATAGTAATCTCAGTGAGAGTAGCTGTAAATTATCAACAGTTTAAAATGAATAATCTTGGTGGGTTAAGCCTAAATTCTTGCAATGAATTACTCAAAATAATCATACTTTTAAGAGTCACTATTCCTCTAACTGAGGGCGACTAGTTGACATTTTTGTTAAATGAAGATTAAATGTTTTGATAAAACTCTGATTGAAACTCTGAATGTGATCAAAAGGACCTTTAGTGCCCAGATATGTTCAATTAACTGGTATTTATCATGTTCCCAGTGATTGATTGATGAGAACAAGTCATTCATATCAGATCCAAATTGATGACATCATATTGTTTTTGAACCCATTTGTTTGGGACCAGGTCGAGTGTTTTGCCTGAGAAAACTCACTAGAAATAAAGGGTGTTATCTCTTTTATCTGTCAATTATGTCTATTGTCTATTTAAGAATTCAGACTATAATGGCAACAATTTCTTAGCTCCTTAATATTGAACCATAAATTTTTAGAATTTTTTTAACAAAGCTTAATAAGGTCTATAAAAACTTTGTCGAAAAATCCTCATTTGCATTTAAGGTTTTTTTAAAAATATTCTCAAGTCCTCTATAAAACTACCCACCTTATGGCAGTTTCAAAGACTTTGTTTTGAAGTATCTTTAGTTCTTTACTCAAAATGGAAACTTTTTTCACTTTGGATCAAACTTTCATCACAGTAAAAAGAAGCCTTTTTCAAAATTTTGTTAATGGCTTATTTAAAACAAAACCATTATCATGACACAACCTTTTAAGGAAATATAAAAGAAGACTCAAACATTTCTGTCCCATGGGCAAGAGTACAAAAACTGTCAAATCTGCCATGAAACCTGTTTATTAAGAGTTCAAAGAAAAAATAAAATTTTATGATCAAATACTTATTTTAAGGCTTTTAAAAATACAACTCAAGCTTGATAGAGATTTATTTTACAAAAACTTAAATTAGTTTGCAAATTGAGTTTAATCCCTTGCAAATCTCCTGAACCTTGAGTACGCCATGCAAAAGTGAATGATAATGATAGCTTAATGGACATATAGGATGACTAATGGAGAAGGAAAGGAAAAAGTGTTGGAAGAAGCACTGATCCCCAGTTCAAACTTTTTGACATGTTTTGAACTAGTTTTCCTTGATGATCTTTACTAGTCATCAAATAAGTCTGTTCTTAGTTGTAATCTATTCAATTCAATTACTAGAACCAAGTTCATGACACATTGCCCTGACAAGCCTTAAGGGTGATTGCCATAAACCATTCTTCTTCTTTCCCTTAGATGGCTTATAGCCAGCTTTTGATCTTGGCCAATCCTTTAATCATGGCAGTTCTCATTCATTCCTGTCATGGTGTATATAGCCCTATGGCCTGTTAATTCTGCTGGCCAAGTATATGATTACCTTGTTTGTAAAGTCATTTATTAATTCTTTCTCTTTCAGCCTAAAAGCAGTAAAATAATTTGAGGTATTTAGGGTCCCTTCGACCTAATGGTCAATTCAAAGCTTTTATTGGGCTCACTACCTCAAGTTATGACAAACAATGACATGATTTAGCGTTACAAGAGTCGTAGCAACTGACTGGTCAGTTTTCAAACCCCAACATCTCTACCAACCTTTGACTCTGGATTGCTAAAAAAATTCAAAAAAACCTTCAAAGTTTATTTAGCCTCCAAGACTAAGGGTGTTGGGGGGTCCAAACATTGATTGAAACCTCACTCAGAATGAATATGTGAACCATTTATCATTGTGTTTGGACAAGCAGTGTAGATAAGTATTTAAAGGCTAGAAAAAGCCAGATTCAAGATTATTTTCATGAAAATTGCTGAATGCACCCTTTTGGTTTTCAATAAATCAACTGCCTTATTGTAAGAGACAGCAATAAAAACCAAACAACTTTTTGCCAAACATGCTCAGCTAGTCAAAAACCAAAAAGATTTTTTTATAAAAGTTTCTTGAGCAACTTTGTTATCAAAATAACAATCTGTAACTAAATTGGGATGCCTATACTGAGTTTTCAGTAAAGGAAAAACCCATTTTGTTACGGTTTTGAGAATCAAGATTTATGGAAAAATTCTATCATGCTTTTCAGTTGCAATAAAGTGCCAAGCACTTAATTTCAAGCTTATTGTATCCAAAAAGTGATATAGTAATGCTAATTAGAAATTAGATACAATTAGTGCATCTTAGTAATAATTAAGTATGTGGTAATTTTTTGTGCCGAGAAAAATGCCAAACCCTCCCAAGCTACCCTTCTCCCCTTGAACCCTGATTAACAACATTTATTGCTAACCTAACCTAACCTGACCCAACCTTACCCTTCCCCAAAGCACGTTTGTCCCACGTCCGTCTCAAGCAAACCCCCCTCCTTTTAACCAAGAGGGCATCTTTTGCTAACCTAACACAACCCCAACACCAATGGTATCACTGATAGGATCAGTTTTGGGTTGGGTTTGAGTTTGGGTTTGGGCTTGGGTTTGGGTCAACTTTGAGTTCGGGTTCAAGTTAGGAACTTAAATATCTATATGTGAGGATCAATTGAGAACTAATCTGAAGAGAACATTTTCTAATTTAACTGGATCATGATATTTTTATGGAGAATTTAAGCTTATCACTCCTGAGAAAAGCAAAGAGAGGAGTTTAGAAATTTCATTACAAGAATGGTTGATGTCCGTCTGTCACCTCAATCTCCTCCCACAGTTTTAAAGCATATAAATGTCTCAAAATCTATCAAACAGAATTTGGATATTTTGTCTAGGAGCTGAGATATTCAAGTTTAAAGGCCTAAGCCAAGCTTTAAAAGTTTCAAAACTTGACCTCCTTCAAATTGAAGCTTGTTCAACCACCCATGGTCCGAGAAATTAATAAAATGGGAGGTTCAATATTAAAAAAGCTGCAAAACTTGACCTCCCCTCCTTGAAATCTTTATAATAGTAGCTTTTTTCAACCACCCATGATCCAAGAAATGAATAAAAAGGGGTTTTCCATATTCAAAAAGTTTCAAAACTTTATTAAAAAATTCCTTTAATGAAAGTAGTTTTTTTAACTACCCATGATCCATCAAAATTCTATTCATATCTTCAAAACTGTGGGAGGAGATAGAGGTGACAGACAGACAGCCTTCAATGAGTAGGGGGGAATGGGTCACTCGGAAAGGTTTCCTTGCACAAAAAGTGCCACCTTCTTAATCTGTTATGTATTTTTATTCAACCTTTATGGTCAAATTTTAGTTTGTAACAGTATTCATAATTTTGTGAAATTGCTGTATGCTCGCTAGAAAAGATTTTCGTTACTGTAAGCGATGGAGCTTTGTGTCATTCAAATTCAAATACAAAATGTATTTCCTTGATTATGTGGACATCAAGAACAATTACATTCAGAAACAGAAAATCAAATCTACGTTTAACTCCTTAAATCATAAAGCCAAAATGTAAAAGATACCCTCTTTGACCTTTGAACCCAAGGTTTTGAGGTTTAAAATTAACCCTTCCTCCACCAACTTTTCATCAGAATTACGTAGTTACTCAAAAAATTTGGCAGGGGTCAGATTATCCAAAGTTTGGAACTCATCAACCCCAGTAAACTTGGAAAGGTTATATTGACAATTGTCTCTTTGGCCACTAAAACATTTTTAATGAGGTTGATAACAATGCTAAAAAGTTTGTAATTATATTATAAAAGCTGGAGCAATAGATGAATAAAATAATATCCTTTTTTGTGATAAATCAAGAGCATGTAGGAAAGTATAAAATTACTATAACAAAAAACCTTCACTTCCTCTACTATTGACAAAAAGGGTTCACTTTTTGTTGGCCTTAAACCTTAAAGCAAAAACTTTTTGCCCTGATAAGCTGTGTTTATTTCTTTATGGAATGGTCTGATTTCTCAAAAGAATTTTAGTATGATTTCTACCTGGTTTAATGAATTGTTTATACCTACAGGGGCTTTTGAGTCTTTTATTTTTCACTTCCACTAAATAACATTGCAAAACCAAGTCTTTTTATCTTATTGATACATCTATATTTCGTATACATAGGGAAGCAAACAGTGAAAAACAGTCTAAGCAACCATCTCCAAAAAAAGTGTTTTGCTTTTCATAAACTCTAATTTTACTTGGATAGAAACATGTTTTCACCAAACAACTTTACTAAGGTTTCAAAGAAGAATAAATGGAATTTACTTTTCCACGGCAATCCTTTTTTTGTTCCAGTCGCAATTCCAACTCAACTCGATGTAATCAAGTTTCTGAGCTCGTCGTCAATGAGGACATCGTCAGTTGACTTGAGTAAAAAACGGCGGGGGAAAATGTAGTGAAAAATCAGGACACAATTGGATTTCATCCAAAAAAAGAAAGAAGACAGTTAAGGGACACAACGTTTGCATAAACGATTGGAAGTTTGGCAATTGGAGTGCTTTAATATCAGGTGGAACAGAACTTACATCTATTTTCAAAAAGAGAGAAAATTTCAGAGATTTTGTTACTTACTTTTACGACTTTGATAAGCTCCAATTTTTCAAGAAGAAATTTATCGACAAAGCTGAATCTAAAATTTGACAAAAAATGAGAAAATTGAACCAGGATTTCTAATGCAATAATTTTAAAATATATTTTCAAAAAGCCCATCAAATTCTTTTTATATTGCTCTCCAGGGGATATTTTATTAGTTGTTTTTTTTGTAAAACCTTACATTTTGAAAATTTTTTAGTAGTTAATAAAATTGCTACAAAAATATATGTAAGGGGCATAAAAAGGCATAACGGGTATTAGCCCTTAAGATATTGTTGCAGGCCAGGCATTTACCAACACTTTGGGAGATTAGTGCCAGAATATTTGCATCATTCAGTTGACATCAGTAAACACTTCATGTATTGAACTAAGAAACTGATTGAAATTGGATAAACGAATTCTCTGACTTGAAGTCAAAATGGTTAATCTTTTTAACTGCCCTTTGTAAGTAATCTACATGCATTTCTACAAGAAGCAACAGCCAAAAAAGGTAGGGTTTGCCTCTTCAATTTGTGGTCATTCATTTTGCTATCGTACTATAAAAAAAAATGGAAATTCAACCATAAAAATTAAAGTTTCAAAAGTTGACTTAGAAATGACATGAATTTGTTAATCTTTGATGAAAACCATATTTGGCTAACAATATCTCATTTTATCAACGAATATCATTTATTTTCTTGAACCAACAATGAGGCATTTTATAATCTAGGAAAAAAAAAGTTGTGAACGTCGATCTATTTTTCTTTTGACCAGACATTAATGATTCCTTATCGCTTCAGGGTTAGAAAACTTCACAAAAAATTCCTCAACTTGTGATTCTCTAACTTGAGATCCTATTCGTCGACTGTAAAGTATGTTTTATACATCAAAATCACTTTGAATGAATTGAAAAAATTGAAGTCACCACTGTGTCAAATAATTTGAAAGTATTAAGCATTTCAATGTTTACACCTTCCAGTTAGGAGAAGAATCAGAACTTTAAAAATGTAAGGGTGGAAAAAAATGGGTCGTTGTAGCTCATGGGTGTGACAACTGACTGTGGCCAAGGCAAATCTTTGATCCAAGGATTTGTCTTAAAATAATCATCTAACATGATGATTTTCCACAGTCAGAATTGATGGTTGTGCAGATAACATTAACAAAAATCTGATTTAATTTTTAAACATCAAATTGTTACTTCAGAAAATACCATTCACAAAAAATTTAACAAGGGGTAGTTCAGGTGACTGTAAGACACAATATCAGTGTAGGGAATTGTTGTAAAGTGTAATACTTTGGTATTAGAAGAATCAGTTCCCCAATCTCCAATAAGCTGTCAATCAATCAATTATACTTCCTTTTGACAAGTGGATATTAGATTGGTACAAAAATTGTATGAAAGAATAAATGAAAGATGCGTAATACAGGGGCTAGCCCTATGAAATATGTGTCAGATTTGTAAAAGCTGGCTTAAAAATTTATATTTCATCAAACATTTGCTCAAGCTTTGAAATGTGTGAACAAGTTCAAACATTTAAGTTGATGAAAATAACGACTCTAATTGTGAAAAATGTCTAATACGTGAATGTATAAAATATGAAAAGATATAGAAGCAAGCAATTTTCTCAACAGAAAGATGACCTAGATAATTAAAAGATAATTCATGTCAAGGATCGTACTTCTGAAAGTCTTCTGATCTCCTACGATTTTGTTCAAATCATTTTCTTGTCGGAAATAGTTTGATTAATTTGTCAAAGATTCTCAATCCACAGTCGGACATCAATATGATGATAATTCTATAAAGTAAAATGAATTATCATCTTTGACTATATTTTCTGTTTAAAATGTAAATGAAAACAGCTAGAATGAGATTGATTGATTGACAGCTTTTTGTTAAGTAACTGATTATTCTAACACCTATATGTGTTGACATTACAACACGTCTTGTCACTGAAAGTTGTGCTCACAGTCACTTGATTGTATTTTAATAATTATTAATCAAATATTTGGAGACAATTGATTATTTATCAAGTTTCTGCATAACAATCAATCCTGACTGAGATAATAATCTACTGGAAATGATTAATTAAGGCAAATCCAGGGGTCAAAGATTTTGCCCAGACCGGAGATGGAACCCCAGTCTCCCAGTTCTCAGTCAGATGCTCTAACTAACTAGGCCATAGCAACCCCAATCAATAGAGCAATAAAATATAAATGAAATGTGAAAATCATTCGTTTCAATGTTAAAGATGAAATGGTCTTTCATCAAAAAAATATTGATAGAAAGCAGTTTTGTATCTTTTTAATCCTTTAGATAAAACAAACAATATTTAGTTTTTTGCATTTTCTGCATGATAGTTTATTCCACATCGATGCTTTACATTTTTACAGTAGGTTAAAATAGAAAATCATAAAGTTGTCAAACATTTTTTATGATGTCACAAGTCTTGTCTCTTTTTTCAGACGATAAACATCAAAATTCTAAATCTTAACATTTTTTTGCTTTAAATCTCTCATCTAAATGGGAATCTAGGTTCACTTTCTTTCCTAAGTTGTCCTCAAGACTCTTAAAGACGTTGCCAACAATCCAATTATTAACGTAGATATTGGAAGAATATAAATGAGATGATGAATCCGAAGTTTTTCATCAAAGGCAAAACTAACAACAGCAGATTTGATTATCCATAAATAAACTTCCAGACAAAAATAATAATTCTTATATGGCTTCTTTGCTTTCTCCCCTCCAAAAGAGCAAACACATACTGTCATATAAATTTTCCTAACTTACACTTCAGGATTCCCAGGATCTTCATATACTGTTCAATATTAAAAAGTTTTCATGTCTCTTGGCCTAATTGCATTCTTTTTGAACATTTATTTTTGCAATACACAGAAAAATTACTTGTCCAGATTAAATTTAAGATAATGATTGTGTACATTTTTTTAAAAAAAAATCATAAAAAAGAAGATGACCTGTAATCAGAATGAACTGTAAATATTAATAGAAACTGTAAATCTGAGACACCAATATGATGCTCAGGACTGTAAATGGATGAGAAAACTGTTCATGAATAAAATTGACATGTAAAGAAAATACATCAACTGGCAGTATTAATCAGAAAGGGATCACTCAAAGAGTAGTAAAGATTACATGTCATTAATGCTGATCCCTTTTTAGAGATAATGGCTGTAAAATATTATTTCATACCATAACTTTTAGCACTTACATCGCCTTACGGCAAGAAAAGAAACTGTAAATTCAAACTTATAGTGACTACAAAAGGTGATGTAAATCTGACCAGGTGACTGGTTCAGGCTGTAAAGTTATCAGAGAACTGATAGCAAATAACTTAACCACTTCGGTAGAGAAAAAAGTTACAAACTAAACTTTTACATTAAAATGATTAAAAAAGAAGGTTGAAATGTAATTTTAAACTGTAAATGCAAGAAATTGCCCTGAGTAGGGCCAAGTCATGTGAAAAATAGCTGTGATGATTATAAAAGAGCTGTAAAACAGATCACCTATTGGTGATCCGGCTGTAAAAAAAGAATTCACTAAAACTATAATTAAAATGTAAATATTAGGAGGTTTTTGAGGACCAAAGGAATGGATCTAGGATAAAAAATATAAAAGTCAATTTTAAAACCAATATTATGGCAGAGGGTAAGCAAACACTAAAAGGAGTTTTCACATTTTGTTTGGCAAAAAGATATGATTAATAAAAAGGCAAATTAGTTTAAAAAAAAAGAAGTTGGCAAATCTTCACAAGGTACTAAAAGTGGCAGAACTTTCTGGGGTTGGGCAAAGCTGAATCTTTAATCAATTGTGGTATCATCTTCATGAAGAGGACCAATGACCAATAAAACAAAGGAT
>Ga0194133_10006157_pt1 | contig 14918 bp, 12 predicted proteins | sample TA2KigOf40mmetaG_FD_155448 | JGI IMG/M metagenome (GOLD analysis project Ga0194133, IMG submission 155448) | Freshwater microbial communities from Lake Tanganyika, Tanzania - TA2015055 Kigoma Offshore 40m | ecosystem: Environmental > Aquatic > Freshwater > Lake | place: Tanzania: Lake...
TCGATGAACTCTTCTCTTTGCTCGATCACACAAGTCTCTTTCCAGGCCATCGGGTGCTTCCCCCTCCAGCCAAAAGTGTTACCTATGTGCCCGGTTTATTCCGTTACCCATGTGCCCGGTTCGGACCCCGCCGCACACGCACGAGCCCGAAGTCTTGATCCGCCTCCACACGCCGGAAAACAGGCCCCCCAAACCGGCATCTCCACCGATCCATGCGCCGCCTTCAATTCGCCTTCCCCGAGAATGAACTTCTCCAGATCGGCCACCACGAACTTTCCGCCACGCCGCTTCTGGATCGTCGTCAAGTCCGGCACCGGATCCTTCAATGCCCCTGCAACAGGCCCTTTGCCTTTCAGGTCCATTCCATGACAGGAAGCACAATAAGCGACATACAATTCCTTCCCATCGAGTGTTGCCACCATCTTCCGCGGCGACTTCCTCTGCCCCCAGCTCACAGCAGCCAACCCCATCAAACCAATCAATGCGAGAACTCTCATGGCGTAGCTCCGCCCTTAATATATCTAAACAATTGAGGACTGGCGAAGGTTCTTTTATTGATAACTCGATATCATGAAAGAGATGTATCTACTGCCCCTCCTAATTATCTTTTCCTCCTTACTCAGCGCCCAATCCTCCTCGCAACTCTCCGGCACTGTCAACAATCCTCAAGCCCAGCCTGTGGCCAACGCCGCCCTCGAACTGTCTCAACCCTCTCGCGGCCTCACTTGGCGCACCACCTCAAGCAACAGCGGCACCTTCCAATTCTCTGGTCTAATCCCAGGCCGCTACTCTCTCCTCGTCTCCGCCCCCGGCTTCCAGTCAGAATCACTCAACGATATCGAGATTCGCGTCGCTGGCCTAGCTACAGCGGATTTCAAGCTCTCCGTCTCCACCACCACCTTCACCGCCAACTCCTCGGCCATCCCCACCTCCACCGACGCACAACTCCCCAGCGTCGGCCTCGTCGTCGATCGCAACTTCGTCAACAACCTTCCTTTGAATGGCCGCAGTTTCCAATCCCTCCTCGAACTCACTCCGGGCATCGTCCTCACCAACTCCACCACCGTCTCAGCCGGTCAATTCTCCTCAAACGGTCAGCGCACAAACGCGAACTACTTCATGGTCGATGGCGTCGGCGGCAACGTCGGCGCATCCGCAGTAGCCACCTTCAGCCAGCAGGCGGCCGGCACACTGCCCGGCCTCACCGTTCTCGGGGGCACCAACAGCCTCGTTACCCTCGACGCCCTGGAAGAATTCCGCGTGCAGACCTCCACCTTCGCGCCCGAGTTCGGCCGCAGCCCGGGCGCACAGATCTCCCTCGCTACACGCTCCGGCACCAACCGCTACCACGGCTCTCTCTTCTACGAACTCCGCAACGAAAAGTTCGACGCCAACGATTGGTTCGCCAACGCCGCTGGCTCTCGACGCGCTCCATTCCGGCTCAACCAGTTCGGCGGCACCGCCTCCGGCCCTCTCTCGATTCCCAAGCTCTACAAAGGCAACAACCGCACCTTCTTCTTTTTTGCCTTTGAAGGTCTACGCCTCCGCCAGCCCCGCTTCCAAACCGTTCAGGTCCCCACCGAAAGCGCCCGCCGCCGCGCCACTGGCCCCATTCAATCTCTACTCAACTCCTTCCCGCTACCCAACTCCCCTTCGCCCTTTACCAGCCCCGATGAAGGCCTCTTCCGCGCCGCCTTCTCCGATCCCGCCACCACCAACATCTCCTCGCTGCGCATCGATCACAACTTCAGCTCGCGCCTCCAGCTGTTCGCGCGCTTCAGTGGCTCTCCCACCGAAAGGACCGAGCGTGTCTTCGCCAATCAGATCACCACTACCCGCAATAACCTCTACACCTACACGCTCGGCCTCAATAACACCATCTCCCCCAGGCTCACCCAGGAATTCCGTTTCAACTACTCCACCTCCGACGCTGGCTTCAACTGGGATGCCGGCGAATTCGCTGGGGCCATCAAGCCTCAGGACTCACTTCTTTTCCCTTCCTACACCTCCCGCGAACGCGCCAGCGCTGGCTTCTTCCTGGGTGTTTTTCTCCCCGGCATCTCCCCGCCCAATCTCACCCAAGGCCGCTCCATCGGCAACGGCCAGCGCCAGCTCAACACCACCGGCAACTTCGCCTACACTGCCTCGTCTCATCAATTCAAATTCGGCTACGACATCCGTCTTCTTCTACCCGTGGCCGCCTTCCGCGAATACGGCGTCAGCTACAACTTCGGCTCCATCAGCAACGCCATTGATCGCGGCCTTGCCACCATCAGCCTTCAGTCTCTTGCGCCCCAAGCCACAATGAGCTTCCCTGCCTATTCCTTATTTGCTCAAGACAATTGGCGCATCACAAAAACTCTCACCCTCAATTACGGCCTCCGCTGGGAAATTGTGCCTCCGCCGTCCGGCACCCGTGAACGTCCCATCTTCGGCCCGTCCCAAGCCTCAGATCCCCTCACTCTCACCATCGCTCCAGCCGGCACGCCCCTCTGGCAAACTCGCTGGAACAACTTCGGCCCGCGGCTCGGCCTCGCCTGGCGGCTCTCTCGCGGCTTCACCGTTCGCGGCGGCGTCGGTCTCTTCCACGACCTCGGCACCGGCCAGGCCAGCCGCGGGTTCAACAGTTGGCCCTACAACACGGTCCGCACCACCATGAACGCTCCCTTCCCCGCTACCGCTTCCGCCTTGGAGCCGATCCCCTTCAACGCGCCGCCTCCCTATAGCGCCGAGTTCTTCATCACCGATCCATCTTTGCGCCAACCACATACCCTGCACTGGAGCCTCGGCATCGAGAAAGACCTCTCGCGCATTGGTGTAATCGATGTCCGCTACGTCGCCAATCGAGGACGGCAACTCCTCTTCAACGAACTCCTGCGCAATCGCCCAGCCATCGCAACCTCTCCCGCCACCATCGTCGTCAACCCCACGCTGTTCACCAACAACAGCAACGTCAATCTCTCACGCAACGCCTCCAGTTCCAATTACCAATCGCTGCAGGTTCAGTTCCAGCGCCGGGCCGCCAAAAACATCCAAACACAAGTCTCTTACACGCTTTCTCACGCCATCGATAACTTCTCCGATGAAACCACCCAGGCGGCTTCGCTCCGTCTCTACCCTCGCAATGTCGATCGCGGTCCGGCTGACTTTGACGTGCGCCACAACCTCGTCGTAGCGATGACAGCGCAGTACAAAGGCTTCAGCTTCGACACCATCTCGCGCGCCCGCTCTGGGACTCCCATCAACGTCTTCACCGGCATTGACCCGTTGAACCTCGGCCTCGTAACGGCCTTGCGTCCAGACCGCGTCCTCGGCCAGCCACTCTATCTCGACGACCCAACGCGCCCCGGTGCCAGAGCCATCAATCGCGCCGCCTTCGCCAATCCTCCCGCAGGCCGCTTCGGCACCCTCGGCCGCAATTCTCTTCGCGGCTTGGCTGTCCGTCAAATCGACTTCGCAGTCCGCCGCGACCTCCTGCGTCGCGAACGCTTCCGCGCCGAGTTACGCACAGACTTCTTCAACATCTTCAACACGCCCAACTTCGCCAATCCTTCCGGCGCCCTCAACAACGCCGCCTTCGGCATCCCGCAAAACATGCTCGGCCGCGGCCTCTCTAGCGGAGCCGGTGCCTTAAGCCCCCTATTTCAAATCGGCGGCCCCCGCTCCATCCAGTTCGCCCTGAGAATAACGTTATGAAGCTACTGCTCTCCCTTCTGTTCGCCGCGCTTGCAGCCTTGTCGCAGGCGGTTCCTCCCGCCCAGTGCTTCCCCATCGAACAGCTCCCCGCTGCCGATCAAGAGCCCGCCAAACAACTCTTCCTCAAGCTAATGGATAGTGAGGCCCTCTACACCGCCATCGCTGGCGTCAAGCCTATGTCCGGTGGCTTCGTCACATTCCATCTGCCCGCCGATTCGCTCGACGTAAACACCGTCGACGCAGCCCGCCGCCAGCTCTCCGCCTTCCACTGCGGCTCAGCTCTGTTCGCAACGGTCCACCACTTCGCTCGCCTATTCCCCGATCGCGAATCGAAAGTAGTCGAGCGCTATTACGATGCCATTCTCTTTCATCGCGACGGGATGCGTCGCACCATCGGCACCCACAAGCCGTTCTTCCTGCCCCTCGGCCTCGGCGAAGATTCCCATCCCCTCGAAGTACTCATGGCCATTGAGTACGCCGAGGCGCCCACCCGCTTTGAGGGCTTCGGGCTGCTATTCGGTTACCCCGATTACGCAGTCAAGTTCTTCGTGGATGCTTCGCGCAAGCAAGCCCTCACCGGGCAGTTTGTCGTTCGCGACTTCGTCGGCATGCCGACCTTTGCCCGCGCCGAGCGCGGAGTCGTCTACGCCGTCGAAAAGGGCTCCGAACAACGCGACGTCGATCATCAGTTCCGCGCTAAACTCGCATCCATCCTTGCGGAATACAAAACACGCCGTGAGAAGTTTATCGGCGACGGCAAGCCCGGCATCATCGCCTTGCTCCGGGACTGGTTCTGCTCTGGCCAGTCCTGCCAAAGCCCCTCCCTGCCCTAATCGCTAGCGCGTCGGCTTTGGATCATCATCGTCGTCTTCGTCGAGTTCGTCATCGAGGTCGTCCTCGTCGAAGTCTTCCTCGTCCTCATCCTCATCGTCGAGTTCGCCATCCCCGGCAAAGATCGCCTCTACAGCCTCTTGCACACGATCCAGCCCCTCTTCGATCGACAGGTTCTCCGCATCCAACACTTCCAGCTCTCCATCACCCCAAGGGATCCACCGAATCATGAACCTCTCGTTGGCATAGCCTTTGAACAACAAGAGCCCCGGCACACCCAGCGCACAAGCCGCATGGCCGCCCGCCGAGTCATACCCGATAAACAATTCACTCGCGTTGATCTCGCTGGCAAACTCCTTGAAGCTCCCGTAATAAGGCGTCACGCTCCCATTCGCGCCCGGCCTCACTTCGGCAATCGCTCTGTGCACACGCTCCGCCTCGTCTCCGCCCGCACCCGTATCCACCAGCACGCGCAATCCGCGATCTACCAGCAACTGCAACAGCTTCGGCTCAAACGGCCACGGCATCGCCTTCTCCGGGTTCTCCCCAACGCCCAAACTCAGCGTCACATCAAACCCTTCCAGACGATCCTCAACCGCCACGATCGGCACATGCAGCGGAACCTCAAACGTCTGCTCCAGCCACCGCTCCGTCATCTCACCGAGCGGCATGTCCTCGTCGCTCCACCAACTCCGCGTCTCAAAGAAGAAGTAATTCTCTTCCTCACCCAGCGGCAACAATCCCAGCTGGCTCAGCCGGCTATCGGGGTCCACAATGAGAGCCCCCTTCACCGACAGCGCCTCCTTCAACGCCGGATAAACACCCAGCCGCTCGCGCAACGTCCCGGTCCGCTTGTAAGGCAGCTCAACAAACTCGAGCCCAATCTCAGGCTCGAACATTTCAAAATTCTTCCGCAGCCCCACAAAGTGAATCTTCGCGTTCGGGAAATGCACAAACGCCGCCCGCAAGATCCGGCTCGTAATCGCGATATCGGCCCCGATCGTGATGCGCGACAGAACAAACACGTGCTCCACGCTCTCCGGGTTCCCGACAAACTTCTTCGGCCGCCGGATCCGCATGAACCGCTCGATCAACTCGGCCGCATCCAGGTCCGGCAACGCCGCCTCAATCACACGCGCAAAGATATGCGCGTAGGCATTCACTAGCGAAAACTCAAAGGCATCCGCCAGCGGCTCCACCAGATCGCGAAACAGTGCCGCCGACCCAGCATCGGTTTCGAGCGCCTCAGCAATTACTTGTGCCACCAGGCCTTCCGGTTCTGGCTGGCCAGCCATCACGATGCTGGCCAGTCGGCTAGCGGAAGTATTTTCCAACGATGATCTCCAGCTTCTCCAGCGTCTCTGCGGGCACCTTGGTCTTGTCTGTGATGATGGCGTTCTTCAGCGCATTCTTACAGGTACATTCTCCAGGCGCGGGCATCGCTTCAATCGCGAACTTTACAACCTTCGCCGCATTCTCGGCGTTCTTCATGAGCGTCGCGATAATTTGCTCCACGGTCACTGCATCATGATCCGGATGCCAGCAGTCATAGTCCGTCACCATCGCCACCGTGCAATAGCAAATCTCGGCTTCACGGGCCAGCTTCGCTTCCTGCAGATTCGTCATCCCGATGATGTCCATCCCCCAGGACCGGTACACATTCGATTCGGCCTTGGTCGAGAACGCCGGGCCTTCCATACAAAGGTAGGTACCGCCCTTCTTCGACACCACGCCTGCCTTCTTGCAGGCCTCATCCACCACGTCCATCAACTTGTGGCAGGTCGGCTCGGCAAAGCTCACATGCGCCACCAAACCTTCGCCAAAGAAAGTCGACACGCGCCCCATCGTCCGGTCAAAGAACTGGTCCGGCAACACGAACATTTCCGGAGCATGCTCTTCTTTCAGGCTGCCCACAGCGGAAACACTGATAATCCGCTCCACACCCAGCTTCTTGAAGCCCCAGATATTGGCCCGGAAGTTCAGCTCCGTCGGCGTGATCCGGTGCCCGCGGCCATGCCGCGCCAAAAACGCCACCGGCTTACCCGCCAGCGTCCCTACAACATACGGGTCCGAGGGCTTGCCATACGGCGTATCAATCACAACCTCTTCGGTCATCTCAAAACCGGGCATCGAGTAGAGCCCGCTGCCGCCAATAATGCCAGTATCGATCTTCAAAACTTAAGAATGCTCCTCAATTAGTTCTAGCAGGACACCGCCTGTCGTAGCGGGATGCACGAATACATATTTGTGTCCCCCGGCCCCGATCTTCGGCTCGTTCAACACCCTTCCACCCTCCCGCACAATCCGTTCCACCACCGCTCCCAGGTCTCGAACCCGCATCGCCACATGATGGATCCCCGGCCCGCGCTTGGCAATAAACTTCGCGATCGTGCTCGTTTCGTCCATCGCTTCGAGCAACTCGATGCGGCTCTCCCCAGCCTGCAACATCGCCACATGCACCTTCTCGCCCTCCACCGTCTCCCGGGTCGCATGCCCCATCCCCAGCGCCCCCTGATAAAAACCCAAAGCCTCATCAATGTTTTGGACGGCCACACCCAGATGATCAATCGCAAACCGCTCCGCCTCAACCACAGCCTCACGACGCGGCAACCCCTTCAGACAGCTCCACAACTCTGCAATCCCCGTCCCCGCGCTCGCTACCGCCTTCAGGATCGGCTTCTCTCCATGCACCTCCGCCTCAATCTCGCGATACAGCTTTTCCGCCCCGGCCAGATCACTCTTGTTGATCACAAACAGATCCGCGATCTCCATGATCCCCGCCTTGATCGCCTGTATTTCATCCCCCTGCCCAGGCACCAGCAGCAGCGTCACGACGTGCGCCATCCGCGCCACCTCGATCTCATCCTGCCCTACGCCCACGGTCTCGACGATCACAACATCAAAGCCCGCCGCATCAAACACCTTCACCAATCCCCGCGTTGTCGGCGCCAACCCACCCATCGCCCCGCGTGTCGCCATGCTGCGGATAAACACTCCCGTGTCCTCATGATGCCGCTGCATCCTAATCCGGTCTCCAAGCAATGCACCGCCCGTCTTCATGGAAGAAGGGTCCACCGCCACCACCGCCACTTTCAATCCCTCACGCCGCACCTCGGCAATCAAGGCATCCGTAAACGTACTCTTGCCCGCCCCCGGCGGCCCGGTCACACCAACGACAAACGCATGTCCCCCATCGAGCCCCGGCAAAGACTGCCCCGCCTCCACCAGCGAACAAGCCCGCGCCACCGCCCGCCGGTCTCCCTCCAAAATCTTCGCTACCAATTCCGACGGATTCACACCTCGTATTATCCGTCAAACCGTTATCGTGAACCCGCCGTCTGGCGTCAGCGTCGTCCCCGTGATGTAGCTCGCATCATCAGAACACAAGAACACCATCTTCTTGGCAATCTCCTCGGGCCGTCCAGCTCGCTTCACATGGACGCTGGACAGCACCACGTCATCAAAAATCGCGTCTCCAAAGATCCCCCTCACCCGTTGATGCATTGGCGTATCGATCATGCCAGGGCACACCAGATTGACCCGAATTCCTTGCGGTGCCAACTCCGCCGATGCACTTGTCGTCACGCCAATCTACCCATGCTTCGAGGCGCAATAAGCTACTCCTCCCGCCACACCTAAGAACGAATTCACCGACCCTACATTCACGATCGCTCCACCCTGTCCGCCAGCCAGCATCGCCTTCGCCTCATACTTCAAACATAAGAACGTCCCCTTCAGATTGATATCGATCACACGATCCCAACCCTCTTCGGTCAGCTCCGTCACCCCAGCGAACTCGCCCTCGATACCCGCATTGTTCACTGCAAAATCGAGCCGGCCGTGAGTAGCAATCGCATGTGCCACCATCGCCTCAACATCCTTGGCAACTGCGACATCCGTCACGATGTAAGTCGCCTTCCCGCCACGCCCTTCAATCTCGGCTGCCAGCGATTTCAATTCATCTTCGCGCCTCGCCGCCAGCACCAAGCTTGCCCCGCGAGCGGCAAACAGCTCCGCCGTAGCTCGTCCAATCCCACTGCTCGCGCCTGTAACTAACGCCACTCTTCCATTCATGCTCTTATCCTTTCAGCAACTGCCGCGCAATCACCATCCGTTGGATCTCACTCGTCCCTTCCCCAATCGTCATCAACTTCACATCCCGGTAAAACTTCTCCACCGGATACTCCTTGATGAACCCATACCCGCCATGCACCTGCAAGGCTTCCCCGCACACATCCACCGCCACTTCACTCGCAAACAGCTTCGCCATCGCGCTCTGCCGCGTCACACTCTTTCCCTCATCCTTCAACCACGCAGCCTGCAAGGTCAACAAACGCGCCGCCTCAATCCCCGTAGCCATATCCGCCAGCTTGTGCTGAATCGCCTGAAACTCACTGATGTACTTCCCAAACTGCCGCCTCTGTTTCGAATACTTCAGCGCCGCCTCATAAGCTCCCTGCGCAATCCCCACACTCAGCGCCGCAATCGAAATCCTCCCCCCGTCAAGAATCCGCAGCGCATCCACAAACCCTTCGCCTTCCACGCCCAACAACTGTCCCGGCCCCAGCGCGCAATTTTCAAACACCACTTCGCCAGTCGCCGAGCTTCGCATCCCCAGCTTGTTTTCTTTCTTCCCCAGCCGGTACCCAAGCGTGCCCTTCTCGATCAGGAAAGCCGAGATCCCATGCGAATGCGACGCCTGATCCGTCAACGCCGTCGCCACGCACAAATCCGCATAATGCGCATTCGTCGTAAACGTCTTCGCTCCATTCAACACCCAGCCATCGGAAACCCGCGCAGCCACTGTCCGCGTCCCGCCCGCATCGCTCCCCGCCTCAGGCTCGGTCAAACTCCAGCATCCGATCCACTCCCCCGTCGCAAGCTTCGGCAAGTAACGCCGCTTCTGCTCTTCACTCCCCGCCACAAACAGATGATTCGAACACAGCGAATTATGCGCCGCCACAATCAGCGCAAAGCTTGGGTCCACTCTCGCCAGTTCTTCCACCACAATCGAGTACTCGATGTACCCCATCCCCGCACCCTCATACTCTTCGGGGAAAATCACTCCCAGCAACCCCAGCCGGGCCGCCTTCTTCACTGCATCCATCGGAAATTCCTGCGCTTCGTCCCAGGCGAGGACGTTGGGAGTAAGTTCTGCGGTCGCGAACTCTCTCACCATCTTGCGCAGCTCATTTTGCTCTTCGGTAAAGGCAAATTGCATAGCTGCCTTAACAATACAAAATTCTTCTCATCGCTACCCTGATAAAATTCGATTTCAGCATGAAAGTCGAATCCCCCGCCTCGCCAGCCCAGCTCGCCGAATTCATGCGGGACTGCCAAAACGCCAACCAACGCATCGAACTTGCCGGGGCACGCTCCAAAGCCCGTATGGGCGGCCCCATCGCCGATCCAGACGTTCGCATCGAAACTAAACAGCTCAATCATGTTTTGGCCTACGATCCCCGCGATCTCACCATTTCCGTCGAAGCCGGCATGCGCTACTCCGACCTCACCGCACTTCTCAAAGAGAAAAAACAGTTCCTCCCCATCGAGCCACCCTTCTCGAACGAAGCCACCATCGGCGGCATCCTCGCCACGCACTCCTCCGGCCACCGCCGCCGCCTTTTCGGCACGGTTCGCGATCTCGTCATCGGTCTCGAATTCGCCACGCTGCAAGGCCGCACGGTCCAATCCGGCGGTATGGTCGTGAAAAACGTCGCTGGACTCGACTTCGCCAAACTCCTCACCGGCTCCTTCGGTACCCTCGCCGCCATCACCAAGGTCAACTTCAAACTCACGCCCGCCCCCATGGGCTCAAAAACATTCCTCTACCAAAATGCTTCGGCTTCCGAAGTCTTCGCTAAGCGCAACTTGATCCTCAAGAGCGTCCTCCAACCCGCCTCCATTGACGTGCTCAATCCGGGCGCTGCCGCCACTCTCGGCCTGCCTGCCCGCTTCTCGATCCTCGTCGAGGCCCTCGGTAGCGAAAAAGTCCTCAACCGCTACCAATCCGAACTCGCCGGCTTCCAGGCATTCGACAACGACATCTGGAACGGCATCCGTGAATTCACACCCAACTGGCTTAAGGGTCACCCCAATGGCCATGTCCTCAAGCTCTCCACGCAACTTATGCAGATGGAGAAGGTCATCACCGCCCTTCCCGAAAACTACGCTGCCATTGGCCGCGCGGGCAACGGCATCCTCTACGTACATACCCCAGCGGCTGCAACCATTCCTACCGGCGTCAAAGGCGCAATCGAATTCTCACCTGCCCAACGCCAGCCCGCCGAACAACTCTGGCCCACCCCCGGCAACGATCTGCCTCTCATGCAGAAGATCAAACACTACTTCGATCCAAACTCCTTACTGAACCCTGGGAGGCTTTATGGCCGCATCTGAAACCGCCCTCCGCGTCCTCGAAGACCGTCACAAAGACGCACCTCATCAAAAAGATCTCGACAAGTGTGTCCACTGCGGCCTCTGCCTGAACGCCTGCCCCACCTACCGTGAACTGGGCGTCGAAATGGATTCTCCCCGCGGCCGCATCTACCAGATGGTCCAGGTCGCCACTGGTGCCGCCCCCATGGACGAAGGCTATCTCGAACACATGGGCCTTTGCCTCGGCTGCCGCGCCTGCGAAACCGCCTGCCCCTCCGGCGTCGAATACGGCAAGCTCATCGAAGCTGCCCGCACAGAAATTCAGGCCAAAATCAAACGACCCTTCCCTTGGAACATCGTCGAAGCTTTCGCCTACGAAACGCTCATCCCCTCGCCCCTCCTGCTCAGAATCACAGGCACCGCCCTCTGGCTCTACCAGAAGTCCGGCCTCGAATCTCTCGTCCGCTCCTCCGGGCTTCTCAAGCTCATGGGCCCCTTCGGCAAGATTGAGCACCTCACCCCCGAGGCCCAATTGCCCACCTTCTATTCGCAATACGGCAAGGTCTTCTTCGCCGAAGGCGAACGTAAATACCGGGTCGCTCTCCTCGGTGGCTGCATCGGCAACATCTTCTTCGCTCGCCTCCACGAAGCCACTGTGCGTGTCCTCCAAAAAAACGGCTGCGAAGTCGTCGTGCCTGCCGCTCAAGGCTGCTGCGGCGCTCTCCACGCCCACGCTGGCCGTCGCGAAGAGGCCCGCGCCCTGGCTCGCATCAACATCGACGCCCTCCTGCAAACTCCCTTTGACGCCATCATCTCCAACATCGCCGGCTGTGGTGCGACGCTCAAGGAGTATCACGAGATCCTCGAGCACGACGCCAAGTATCACGACAAGGCCAAAGTCTTCGTTTCCCGTCTCAAGGACGTCAACGAATTCCTCGCCTCCATCGACCTCAATACCAAAATGGGCGAAGTAAAACGCCGCGTCACCTACCAGGATTCATGCCATCTCTGCCACGGCCAGAAGGTCAAAGCAGCTCCGCGCAAACTCCTCAAACTCATCCCCGGTCTCGAATTCATCGAGATGCCTGCCAGCGATGTCTGCTGCGGCTCCGCGGGCGTCTACAACGTCATTGAAAACGAGATGGCCGAGCAGATCCTCACCTCGAAGATGCGTAACGTCAACTCGGTCTCCCCAGAGCAAATCGCCAGTTCGAATCCCGGCTGCATGATCCAGCTCACCGCTGGCGCCAGACTCCACGGCAAGGACAAACTCAAGTCCAACCCCGAGCCCGTCAAGCACATCGTCGAACTCCTTGACGAAGCCTACAAAAACGCAACCTAGGCATCGGGCCGCCTGAAAGCTTGCCGCTCTTCCCAAACCCAATCGCTTTGATTTACGCGGCGCTTGGGCTCATTTGGGCAGGTTGCATTTTCATCGGTTTGTTGCTGCTCACATCGAGACGCTTCCGACCCACGGCCTTCCGCATCATCTTCTAGCGAACCGGCACTCGCCTCGGCTTCAGCACTGCATTCGCCGTTGATCTTTCTTCTTCGCAGGCGGTATTGGCGGCTTTCTTCCCGGCAAGGCCGCGATCAGCGAGCTGACTTCCGCCACTTCTTGCTGAGACTTCGGTTCCACCACATCAGCACGCCGGTAACAAACAGAACCGTCGGCGCCACACCCACCAAAACCCACGACACTCGCGACACATCCCCGGCAAAAGTCCCAAAGTGCAGCCCAAAGATGTCTCGTTGAATCCTCGCCCCTAGCGGCACCTCGTGATGATAGGTCACCCGTACAACCTCTCCCGTCCCCGGGTGCAGGTACACCACATGGTCCCCTTGCGTCCGCCAATCCCAAGGCAAAATGTGATGCAGCGAATGTACTTCCGTCGGCTTGGCAGCCAGACGAAACAGCGTCGGCGTTCCCCCCGGCACGGCCTGAATGGCTCGATCGAGAACAACATCCAGACTCACCCACTCCTTCACCGCCTCTACCCTCGGCGACGCCACCTTCGCCGGCGTCCCAGTCAACTTCTCGATCCACTCCTCATAAACTGCCGGAAACGACCAATACGCCCCCGTCACCGCCGGCAAAATCAGAAAAACGCTCGACACTAAACCACCCACTTTGTGCATGTCGTAGTTCTGCCGCTTCCAGCGCGCCCGAAACTCATACACAAACCCATTCTTCCAATACTGCTTCCCCGGCCACCAAACCACAATCCCGCTCAAACTCACAATCGCCAGCGAGAACCCACCCCATCCATTCAGCCACTCCCCCAAATCACCCATCAATAAGTTCACGTGTAGGTCATAAACCCACTGCAGGAACTTCCCCCGATAGCGATCCTCCCCCAGGATGGTCCCCCGATAAGGATCCACATACACCTGAATCCGTCCCTCCGTCTTGCTCTGCATCCGGAATGACCAACTCGTCCCCGGCGTCCAATACAAATAGACGTTCTGCAGCGTCGCCTTCGGATATGCCGCCCTTACCGTATCCACCATCCCTTGAAACGACACCCGCTTCTCCAGCGGCGCAACCCGGATCAACTGCGGGATCATCGCCCGCTCCATCTCCTTCTTATAAACAATCACCGAGCCCGTCAGACACACCACCGCAAAGTACAACCCCAGCCCCACCCCCAGCCACAAATGCACCTGAAACAGCGCCTTCCTCCACCAAATCTTCCTCGGCTCGACCAGGAACGACATTACGGCCGAACTCCTCGAAACAGTGTAATCAATGCAAACAAGCAGAAAATCAAAAGCGGCGCCATATAGATAATAGAAACCGATTCATTAATTACCCCACCTAGACAAAAGATCGACAATGGGATGAATAAGAAAAGACTCGTCGCAGTTCCCCAATGCTTGTCTCGCTTTAAGCCCCAACTCCCGTGTAAAACAGAACGGCAACCACGACGCCTAGAATCAAAAGAAAAATGGCGATTTCAAATAGTCCACCAATGAATGGGTTAGGAAGCGTCGTGTCATGAAACACGGTGAATCCTTTGGTAACGTATGCGAAACCATACAGGCAATCTGGGCGCAAACCGGGAGGATGGTTGACAGAACAGACCGAGAGGATGGTTGACACATTTTGAGGCGGCAGCCGATAGGGGTGAATGCCCTGGAAAGAGAGTTGCCGGACAATGGAAAAAATTGGATTTGTGAAGGCCTGGGAGGCGGCAGAGGGGAACATGGCGGAGTTGTGCCGCCGATTTGGGATATCGAGGCAGACGGGCTATGAGGTGTTGGAGAGGTACCGTCAGGAAGGCTGGGAGGGGTTGTTGGCAAGAAGCCACGCGCCCCACAAGAAGCCGCATGCGATGAGCGAAGCGGTGAAAGAGGCGGTGCTGGAGTTGAGGCGGACAAGGCCGAGTTGGGGGCCAAAGAAGCTAAAGGCGTACCTGGAAAGGGTCGAAGGAGGCAAGCCTGAGTTGCAGCGGAGCCGGATGCCTGCGACAAGCAGTATCGGCGACTTGCTGAAGCAAGAAGGGCTGATCGTCAAGAGACGGAAGCGGCCTGGAGGCCAAGTGCCATCCAGCAAACCGCTGTGGCATGCCGACGCACCGAACCGGGTGTGGAGCATCGACTTCAAGGGACATTTCAAGACCGGGGACGGCAAGCGCTGCGAGCCGTTGACGGTGACCGACAACGAGAGCCGGTTCTTGCTGAAGTTGGTGGCGATGCCCGGGATCGACAGCGAGCGGGTGCGAGCAGTGGTGGAGGCAGCGTTTCGGGAGCATGGATTGCCTGAGGCGATCCGGTCGGACAACGGAGCGCCGTTTGCCAGCAATGCGCCCGGAGGCCTAACGGATCTATCGCTATGGTGGGAGCGGTTGGGGATCCAACATGAGCGCATCGAGCCAGGCAAGCCGCAACAGAATGGACGGCATGAGCGGTTCCATTTGTCGTTGCTGCACGACCGTTTGGATGGAGGCGTGGAGTGGGACTTGCGGACACAGCAGCGCGTGTTTGAGCGCTATCGGCTGGAGTTCAACGAA
>Ga0194133_10006160_pt1 | contig 14915 bp, 8 predicted proteins | sample TA2KigOf40mmetaG_FD_155448 | JGI IMG/M metagenome (GOLD analysis project Ga0194133, IMG submission 155448) | Freshwater microbial communities from Lake Tanganyika, Tanzania - TA2015055 Kigoma Offshore 40m | ecosystem: Environmental > Aquatic > Freshwater > Lake | place: Tanzania: Lake Tanganyika...
TCAAAAATTGTTGTTCATTAAAATATTTTCTCAGGAATTTGAAATGGGATAGCATGCTCTTCCCTTTGTTTATGGCATGTTCAGCTTGCTTATCCCATGATAGGTCCTTGTCTAAATAAATGCCCAGGGCTTTTATGTTATTTGCAAATTTGCAGATGGTATCATTGACCTTTAGGCTTTCTTGTGGTGGTTGACTAGGTCCAAATGTTTGAAGCAAAGTTTATGAAAATTTTGTTGCTTAATTTTTACAAAAATGAAAGGGTTGTTGAGGTCAACCAAATAAGACACTAAAATCTGAATGACTTTTTTTTCTTTTAGTACTACAGCATCGCAGAATATAGAACGAATGCACATCAGGTAAGTTTTGGTTTTTATAAAATTTTCAAAAATGTTAAAAAAAGGAGGTTATCAGGCAGTGCATTTATTTCAACTAAAAATCTAATCCTCTTTTGGTATTTTATAAAGGACAGCATTCAAATTTATGACTAATGAAAACCATGGTATGAAACAAGTAATTTTTCAACATCGATTATGTCTATAAGTCTTTTAGTGTTGATATTAGAACAGATAGCTTGTGTTAAGAACTGATTATTCTAACAGGTGAATGAAAATAGTGTTGACTTTACAACAGTTTGTCTGGATGAAAGTTGTCTTATAGTCACTTGATTTTCAATTGATAAATGTGAATAAATGAGTATAAGAGATAATTCTAATCAAGTTTTTGCACAACAATCAATCCTGACTGAGATAATCATCTCATAGAAATGATTAATAAAGGTAAATCCAGGGGTCAAAGATTTGGCCCAGTTCTCAGACAGTTGTCATAGGAATGAGCAATCCAAAGATCCCCTAAGCTAGATTTATCTCAACTAATGATATTTACAATCTTTTGTGTGCTTTTTTTGGTAAATTGTCATCAAGTTTGTGCTGAATTAATTGAAATGAGACTTTATTCCCTCTCTGCAATTACAGAGGAAAACGTTAAAAAGTTCCACATCTTTTGATGGCAGGGCAAGCAAGTAAAACATGTGTGCTTAAACAGTATCACTTCTTGATAATATTTTTCAATACTTCTTGGTTTTTCAACAACCACTTAACAACAAATGTAAAGGGTCACACGTGACAACTTTGTGATGCATCATCTTGTTGTTTCATGTTTACTCAAACACAATAAAGCAGATGGTTTTTGAGGATTGAATGGGCAAAAGAGGTTTGTGGTCAGTTTTCTTGTATTAGGTGCCAAAAAAATTTTTATTTGTGCCAGATAAAAGAACAGATAGTTTTTGTGGTATTTCGAAATAAGATATCAGATCCTTTTTTAAAGAAAAAAATGTTTGTAGTTTTACATTGTGAAAAATGCAATCTCTTGAAAAAAATTTTGTGGACAAAAAATCTTAAACTAGACCGCCTTTTGTGGAAACACTTATTTACCTGGAAAAAGTTTTCCAATTTGAGTTCCCTTCATTTGTTTGTGCGAGTAATTCAACCTTTAATTAGTTGTGATACTCATTATGATAAAATGAAGAACTTTCCTTTGTTTGTTTGTAAACATCATGCATTGATTGTAATACTTTAATTGATAACAGAAAGTCTCACTTGCTTTTACCATGATCAGAAAGTGATTCGTGCAAAAGCATGTTTGAAATCTTGGCGCTGATTTCTGTGAACTGATTTTCAGTCAAGATATGAAATAATTAAATTTATTGTACTGATGCAAAACAGAATACAGAGATCTAGCTTGCAATTCAAGAATTTCAAGACATGATTGATAATATTTCCATTTTGCAGTGTGTTAAAAAACTTCTATCTAAAGTTTTTTTTAACTTTTTTTTGCATTTTGAGTTGAACATAGCTAGATACACTAAAATAGAAAATTGTTTTATTTCCAATTGTTGGAATTCGTTCTTTCTTTGTTGTTTTTTATTGCCTAATGATGCGAATGATTGAAAGCAGTTTTATCCAAAATCATTGATTGTAACAAACAAGTAAAAGAAATCATACTTTTTGCAGAAAAATAAATCACTTGCACTGATAAAAAATGTAGAAAAATTTTATCAATCATCGATCTTTTGAAGCTCAGAGCGAATTTCCAAAAAAAATACTTCTTCTAGTCGAGAAAACACCAACTGGTTGTTTCTAATATGATAGCATCTCTCTACCTATTTCATGCTTTCTTATCGTTGTTCAGAAACTTTTCAAAGCAGAGTTTTACTTAGCAACAACAGATAAAAACATTTACTTCTAGAAAAATAAACTTTGCTTATTTAAGGCAGCTCCAGATGATGGTTGTAAAAGTTTGCCTTTGGGTTAACAAAAATTTTAAATTTGTATCTGCTCTGATTTTAGCTCTCTTTTCATCTGCAAATAGCTAAAAATATTGCATATCCATCAAGTTGGTGTGCATTTCAAATCATGCTTCAACTGAAATGCAATGAATTCATTTAAATTTGGCTAAATAAAGACAAAATTTCATATAATGTGGTTGGAATTCAACTCACCCAAATTGGCTTCTTAATAGATTTTTATTTATTTTATTCATTTATTCAAAAAGGCCTTTACATATTCCATGGAAACTAAAAATCAATTTACATTTAAATGAGTCTCTGAAGCTGCTTCTTCATTTATAAAAAAATTAGAAATTATTTACAAAAAAAAGAAAATAATTCTGATCTTGGGCCAGGAAAATTCTATCACAAAGAGCCTTCAAAAGTTATGTAAATGTTTCATCTTTAAAAAGGAGTTTTTCAATTCAATGCCCCTTGGAGAATTTAAATACAGTACATCTTGATGTCTCAAGTACAAGTATTATCAAACTTCAAAATGATCTAATAAAAGTTTTTCTTGCTTCATCACATTTTACATAAATTTAAAAAGTTTGATACTTATTTCTGAACATTTTCCTCCATGAAAAAAATCTACAATTCTCAAGGTCTACTCTTTGTCACCCCAAATGTTTGTGAATGTATTGAGAAAATTAGCTAAAATATCAAACTTGAAAAGTATATTTCATGGTTCGAAAGTGCATTGTCAATTAACTTAATTCTTGTTCTTATTCTTTTATAAAGCTCAGGCAATCAAAGTCATTGACATTAATCTTTATAAGAGCTGTGCCCCCCTCCATTTGGAGGGGGGTTAATACAAAAATAAAAATAGACAACACTAGAAACAATAAAATAAAATTTCACTGACTGATGCATTAAGTAATTCAATATTGTTTATTTCACAATCACTCGTAGTAAGTTCGTACTTTGTATGCAGCTGTATAACCATGGGATGAATTGATAGTACGTTACAGATGAGTTATAGGTGAATTGAAGAAAATTTTAGTAGAAGGATTTTTTCATCATTATTCTGATAGTGTCTTTTGTCAACAGTCTATCTGTCCATGGGATTGGAATGTCATTTAGTGCCTGGCCTAGCCAGTTCTTGGTTGCTAGCTTCCTGCCCCGGGTGTATGTGTTTGATAGGGTGTTTTGTAGAAGCAATCTCAGTTGGTCTGCTGCGTACATGTTCATGAAGAAACTCGCAAGGGCAAATTTAGACCATTTATCTGGAGGTAGACGGTTAGTGAGCTGTGTAATCTCAGTTCGACTTACTTTTTGTCTGTAGTAAGTAAGTGCCAAATCAAAGATAAGCTTTCAATTCCAACTATTTTTGTTTCCTTTGCACAACAAGGTTTTTAAGTAAGCCAACCATAATTTCTTGAATTTCAAAGATAACTGTTGTGAAATTACCTCTGTAAAAAGAATATTGCCACAAAGTCCACCAACCACAAACCTCATTTTGGCCTGGAAACTTTTTGAAAATAATAAATTTTATATCAAACTGTAAAAGGAGAAATTCACACAAAAATTATTTAAGGTGTCTTAAACTCTTTGAGGTCCAATACAGCATTTTGATTGAAGGTTCCTAAAGGTTGTTTCTTTGTTGCATTTCTGCAAGAGCAGTTGCCAATATCCAATATTCAGGTAGCTTGCATATAAATGATTATGACAAACTTGCATATGATGGAGTGGACTGATAGAAAAAGCTTAGAAGCCCATGGGAAAATTCAAACAAATAAAACCTCTTATGCTCTTTTGATGGATGGTAATGCTTAAAGTGTGAAAAATGCTAACCAGGAAATATTAGGTAGAATAAAAACTTAATACTTTACGACAATAAAGGAATTTAACGATGTGTTAAAATCTGAAGAGATTAGGTTTCGATCATATATATAAACAAGCTCAATTTAATATGATATTCAGGAAACTGCAAAAACATGCAACATTGGGGGTTATTTTTTTTCCAAGAAAAAAGATCAGTAAAGCTGTCCTCAAGATGCTTCCTTGGCAAACAAGAGTTCTTCTAATGAATGTATAAGAGTACAATTAGTGTCTATTCAAAGTAAAGTTTTCATAGAGCAATAAAGAAAACAATCAATTACTCATAATCTAAAGTTTCATAAGTGAAAGTTAAACTTTGGTGAATCTTTTGAAATATCTAATTGTTTTTGTTCAGAAATAAAATCAGAAAAAACCACAAATTGGGTTAGCAAATTTTCATTTGGAAGGAAGGATTAAGTTAAGCAGCCCACCTCACAATCCTTTCATAGTGAGTCTAATTACATTTGGAAAAGTTTTTCATCTTTGAAACCGACAAAAGTCTTTTCAGTAACCTTTTTCACTGCACCAAAAGCCACGGACTGGCTTCGGGTCGATATACTGATGTTTGTTTTTTATCCTCGAAACGAGCATTAGTTAATTCATACATAACTTTTTATCCTTAATGTTTGTGCAGCATAAACAAGAAACAAGTCATACATCAAAAAATAAGAAATTGAATGAGAATGTATAGGATAGAAGAAATTACTACCATTTTATTCTTATTTAGGAGATTGCATGTTGTAAAAGGCACCTCTTTAGGTCCCATGAGACATTTACTTTAGTCTTTTTATGGACTCATTATTCTGGCTCACGTAAAGGAAGTCTTAGTCAGGTTCATTGGCACTTCATTCAATTGATGGGAACTATTCACAACCTTTTCATTGGTGAATGAAAAAGGAAGCCTTAATGAAAAATATGGCTTTAAAAAGTCTCACTGTGGCTTAGTTTTAATTATTGTAAAACAACTTCATTAGAGTTTTACTTCAGATTTAATATCAAACTTGAACAAATCATCACAGATCATTTAGAAACAATTGTGACAGTTTGACTATAGCTTTTTTGACAATGTTTTAGCCGACAGCAGTGCTTTTTTTCTCTTCCCTGACTTGTTATGGGCAATTAAACAATGTGATATAAGCCTCGAATAAAAAATTTAAGGCATTAGAGGGGAAAAAAGAAGTTAGACAAAATGTTAATAGGCCCATTAATATTTTTTTTGCTTTTAGATTGTTTTTTGATATTTATTTCTGCATTTGCCCAGCTGAAAGTAATAGATTTTTCAATCATGGGGTTGTCCCTACCTAATCAACAAGATCTTGTATGATTAGAAAAGTCCACATTTGTTCTCCTTGTAATCCAAAAACTGCATCAAAAGTCATTTCTCTCATAAGGATTTTCTTCTGCTTTGGTCAATAAAGCTTACTACTTTTGTGCTCAGGGGTTTTTACTGCAAGATTTACATAACCCTCGGGAAAGTAACACTAAATAGTTTTTTCCAACATTTTTGTTAAGGTCTCTATCACGATGAAAATAAATAAGATACTTTTTGTAGTTAATGCTGTAAACTATCATAGATAAAACAACTGCTGCAAAGGTAAAAAGATGATGTTTTTCTTGAGCTTTTTATGTCAGAGTTTTTAGAAAGCTTTGAAGAATGGATCAGAACTAAATTGATGACAGGGCTATTCGTTTCCGAATTACCATGTGGAAAAAATCCCCAGTGTTTAAAGGAACGAATGTATTGAAAATGAGAGAAACAGCATCTAAAAATTAGTTCAACAATTTTGATTTTGCACAGGATTCTTTTAGCGTTGGGCTAACTAACTATCTATTTTTTCAGGAATGTACGATCTAAGATTTTCTGTTTCAATTCACACCCATGCAAGGAGTTTTTCTTAGTAGATAGCAAAAAAACCCTTTCAATCAAAATAATTTTCAATATTTGACTCTTAAATAGAATGCAATAATGTTGAATTCACCAAAAGTGTCAAAAATATTCGGATATTAATGATAAGGATAGCATCTAATGTACATTCAAACTCAATCAAAGTATTGTAAGCAAAGATTTGTTCTTAGCTACAATGATTTCAACACAGTTAAGCTTTGACCTGTAAAAATTTTCATTTTGTTTTCTAAGGGTCAAAAAACCTCCTAATTGTGGTAGCTCAAAAGTGCATTTTTACAGAGCATGAAAATGGAATTTTCTATGAGAAAATAATTGTTTGAGAGAAAGTGCATTGGAAAATGATCTATCTGCTGAAAAACTCATGTTTTTGACTCTGAGGTCCTGAAAAATCTTAAATTGTTTTGTAAAGTGGTTAAAGATCAAATAAAGGATCTCTTAAATATATCAGATATTCACTAAGATTATAAAACCAAGAGAAACTTTGCAAAAACTACATATTGAGCTGCAAAAATGAATTGTCCACAGACTACTTAGACTTGAAGTTTCAAAACCTTGAAACTCAATTCACAGACACACTAACTTGTATTTTTCAATCAGCCTTTGTATCTTTGTAGGGAATTTATCAATTTTGTACAACTAGACAGTGCGCAAGGCCATGAAAAGAAATTCTTTCAATTTGCATAACAAAAAGTGCAACAGAGTTGGGATAATATTTCATGCAGATGCTATATCCAAAGAAAGAAACTTGAATAACAAAATAATAAATCATTTTCCAGAAACAATAGATGAGGAAATGGGAATTTTGTTGATGTGAGCTGATGTTTTTTCAAAGTTTTTCATTTAAGTCTATATGAGTAACAAAAGATTGACAATCTCTCAAATACCTACACCCAGAATCTCTAAATTAAAACCTTTTTCTATCATTTTGTCAAGTCCTTTTCAATTGATCGAATGAATATGATTTGGATAAAATAAGGTCTACTAAATCAAAACATATAGAATAGAAAAAAGAAATGAACTTGAACTTTTGGTTTTAGACATAAGAGAAACGATTTATCTGATTTGATACCATTGAAAACAATTTATTTTCCTTTCTGAAATTTATGGCCCGGACAACCCATAAGACTTTATAAAAGGTGAGCCTTCCAAAATTTTCAGCACTTTAAGGTTTTCAAACTGATTTCAAATTGAATTACAATAATAAATTTGCCATTCTTATATAGTGACGAAACAATAGGGTTGATTTCAATATCAATTTCAAAACACAAAAAGAACAGAATTTACAGGAAGGTAAGTGTAAGTTGCAAAAGCTTGAAATTGATTTTTTGCCCTTTTAGAATTTATAGATCTACGTGACAGTTTTATAAAAAAGTTGTGAACCCTGTTTCCGATGACGCCCTACTTTTCAATTTTTCTTCCTCCAGCTACTGCAACTCTTGTTTTATTTATTCTAATTTTGACAGTAGTTTTGTGGACAAATAATTCACAAAGAAAATAAAACTTTTTCGTTTTTCTTTCACAAAGCCCTTAGATATTTTTGTTAACATGAAATATTTCAACATAAAAAGCAAGTTGAAATCAAATTAGAATTAAAAGGGTAATAATCATCACTAATATATCTGTAGCTTTATTGGTTTGCTTCCTGTTATTGAAATTTTTGCTCAGTTTCCCACAGAGCCAAAGTGGGTCTGGATCGATTATTCTATTTGTGTTTTGAAAAGATTATTGGTAAACAATCACACCAAAAAGAAAGGCGTGGAGAACTGCAGAGTTTCCGAACTGAATTTATTTGCAATAAACCAATTATTCTAATCTGAGCTTTGATTTCTACATGATTGGATGAATGTAACTTTTAATTTATCTTTACTACAAAGGTACAAGTGTTATCTTTTCAAAATACTTTGTGGTTTCCAAACTCATCCTTGGAGGTCAATATAGCGAGCCAAGTGCATCAGGAGGAGTTGAAGCGAGGGCGCAAACGTGTGACTGATGGCTTGTAAGTGTGATAAGCAAAAATATCAGAATAATAAAAGAATCAATACTGAACTGTTTATTGATAGAAACATGGGGCTTTATATACTCTTGCTAGATAAAGAAACGGATCAAGAAACATCTCTTGATAAGAAAACAGATAAAATAAATAAATAACCTCTTAGAAGAGGGTAAAAGTGGAATGGCGGCAAAAGTAAATGCGGGAATGAAAACACAGCAGCCTGTTTAGTAATGACTTACTTACAGGGAAGAAAAGACTAAACAAACGGCAGTCTGTTCGACAAGACTTTGAGCTTATAAAGGCAAAAAATATGGTAGAGCAAAAAAGTAGCAACATTCTGCTGAAAAGTGACCCTTTTTTCATTTAGAAATAAAATTTTAAACTTTTTTATGGGATAATGGTGGAAAATCTTTCAAGGTTATATTGCAAGCCATGCAAATTATTTTCACATATGATTCCAAGAATATTAATTCTGGCAACCTCAGCCAAATAAAAATATTCCTCAATATGGCACCGAGAAAGATGATGGTTTTATTCATCATAAGTGTGAAACTACAAAATAATTACATTATATGAAAGTAGAAAAAGAAGCTAACATGTGAAATTTGCTACTATCTAGTACTGTCAGGAAAAACTTTGAAACAAAAAAGCATGGAAAACTTTTTCTTGAAAAGACAAGATAAAGTGATAAAAGGTAGTAAACTATAAGCAAATGCTCCATCTATTTTCTTGAACATGCAAGGAAATATTTTAGTATATATGGCTCACACTAAAAATATTCTTTCAGTTGCAGGGGAAAATGGATTATTGTGGAAGAAGATTGTAATTTGTTGATTGTAGTTTTCCATGTTATTGGAATACGCAGTATTTTGTTTTCTATATATATGAAAATATTATCTCTAATCTCTGTGAAAACCATTGCTTTCAATTATCAGCAATCTCTCTAAAATCAAGTCTAAATATAAGCCAACAAAAATAAATATATTCAAATTGTATGTATGGTTTCTATTTTGACAACCCCGTTGAGGATGCAAATGAGGTTGGTTACACATGAACCAATGGAAAAAAGACCTTTGTTGTCTCTGTCAATTATCCTGCGGGAAAGACGAAAATTAAGAGCAAAACAGGTTTTTCTCTTTCACTAAATTGTCAAGAAACATTCTGAGAAGGAAACCCCACAGCACATTATTTCACATTGGTTTCCAATATTCAAAAGAGAAAAAATAAATAGGTAAAACTAAATCTAAACTTAAATGGTTAAATGGTATATCTGCTGAAAATAGAACTTGTAATTTGAATGAAAAATCGACACATTTTATGAAAGTTTCTTTTTTACCAACAAGTAATATGTATATGACAGTTTTTGACAGGAGAAAAAATCCAGACATTTCAATTTGATTTTTTTTGCAAAACCTTTTCCTTTATTTGAATTGTCAAACAAAATTTTAGGAGATGATAAATTTAAAAGACTTATGAACCTAATGATTCTTTGTAAAATATAAGGTTAGGACTCTAAAACATTTTTGAAAGGCTGTTCTATTAACCGATATCAATTGTGATATTGTAGCAAGTGCGGTGCTGTGGTCCAAAGAGTGTATATATGTCAATTGAGAGAATACGTGTAAGAGTCAACAAAGGAATCACTTCTGAACTGTTAATTGATAGAACCGCAGCCCCTTACGTAGGAGAGACTCGGATAAGTTTTGTGACCAATGAGGGCAATCAACCAGCTGGCACTAGCTGATTGCAGGAGCAAGTATACCTAGTTCAAGTATACCTAGCGTCAACCTGTGTTGAAATAAGTTCTACTGTAATCTAATAAAAATAGAACATTATTGTTAAAATATTGCGAGAAGCAAAAAAGAGAAAATAACTTAAATTGAATGCATAATTGAGATGAATTTCTTTGGCAGATAATGACTTTTTTTGTTTTTTAAGCAAAGTCACCTATTTTTCTTTCTTACTATAAAGTGATCCAGTTATCAAGATTTGTTTGCCTTTGCTGCCATTTTTATTGCAAAAAAAGATTCCAATTATTGTGTATGCCCAAGCTGTTTTATATGGTAGATTTTAATTCTAATGTTGTGTCTAGAAAAATTACAAATTGCATTATTTTTTAACAAGAAACAAAAATGAGTATTCTACTAGCTTCTTCTTTTCTGTCAAATTCAAATTTTTAGTACAATACTGCTCAACATTTCCTAAAGTTTCTTGCAGATACTGGAATCATGAGAATGAAGCTATTGAAAAAATACATCCTTTTTTTGATACTGAAAAATATGACCAGAATAATTTAGACATATTATTGAATGGAATAGTTGCATTATGCAATGAAAAAATTTGCCTTTTTGTAATTATTTTGACCTTATTATTTTACTATTTATAAAGTGCATCACAACCAAGATTTAACTTGACTGTTCGGGACAATGCTATTTATCAAAAATAATTTGAATTTTATCAAAAGTTTGTCGAGGATTAATTTGCTTTTTTCATGCTTGACTTCTATATCCGTTTAAATCATCCCGGAAATCCCTAAAATTGAAGAACAGGAAGACTTTTTTTTGCTTAATGAGTGCCACCAAGGTTGTACTATTTCCCAGGAAAGTTTGCTGAGTGATGCCTAATGAAGAACTTTTTGGTCTCCTTGGAGAAAAGGCATTTTTTACTTTTAGCCTCAAAGGGTTAGCAGACCAAACTAAAAATCTTGAAAAAACGGACTAAAGTTTAGCTGCTTTAATTTCTTAATACAAAACATATCATTAAAAACTTTTTTCCCTATGATTTTTTAATTTTATATCTCCACCTCCTATGAAATAAATATTTAGAATGCAATAGTGTAAAAGTAATTGATGAAATTCTGTTCTATTTTGAAGGCCAAAGATTGTAGAATGGATGCTTCATGAAAAAATAAGGCAGTTTGTAATTTGTTTTACAAACAAGTTTTGAAAGTGGTTGAGCTGAATTCTTTTATTTGATTACTATTTGTTGGAGAACTTTTGTCAACAAGTCTGTACTTTTGTTTACCTGGTTTTTAAACAAACACAAAGTTAGCTTAATAACTTCAAAAGAAAAATTATTGGGCTTGACTTTGCAGGAACAATAAATATTGCTTTATGAAAGACATTTGTGAAAATATGCTTTCAAACAAAAATTCATTTAATTTTGAGGAACTCATTTATTGTAAAAAAAACTAAGGCCTTGTTCAGTATTCTATGTTTGTGAAAGGCAAAAAACACTCTAGATGATACAATATTTTTTTCACGTACAGATGTTGTAAATCAAACAAACATAAAAATCTTACTTTTTTTGCTCCAAAACTAAATTTATGTTTGCTTTTCCATGCCAAAGGGAATAACTAATAGCCTCTATGTAATGGGAAACTTCACCTTAGTAATTCCTAACATTGTTTGATGATAGCCAACCAATAGGTTTAAACATTCAAAATGTAAAAAATGTACGCACAAAATGCATTTTTATGACACATTGTACTGTTACCAGTCAACCAAAACAGAGACAGATCAATCAACAAGCTGAGCTTAAAAAGGAATATCTTGAAAAGAAAAATTATCAAACATCTTTACTCCCAATCATAAAACATTTTATTGAAGAAATGCCAAAAGCTGTCCTTATTGGCAATGGATACAAAAAGCCTGTGCTTTAGTAAATAAGTTTTATTAAATATAAGATGAAAAAAAACCCCAAACTATTTGGTGATGTTTATCTTTCAAATTTTCACTTACTTTCTGACCTTATTCAATTTCTTTTGTCACCAATTCCCTCTAGTAACATCTTTTAAAGGTTGCTCTAAAGAAGAGAAATTGAAATTGAAGTTGAACTTTTGCAAATTCACATAAACCCAATTAGATTCTGTCAGAACATTTAATCTTTTTCCTTTTTATGTTCATGATTGATAAGCGTAAAACCAAGTATTTTTTTTCGTTTGTCAGCAAGCCCAAAAAAACTTTTCAAAATGGAAGGTTCCGGCCGGAACATCAAAAATTTTTGTCCAAAAAGGAAGAGATCAAAATGTTGGACGATGAAAGGCAACAAAAACCACAAAAATAAATTTTTATATTTTTCTTATTTGTAAAAAGCTACATTTAAACTATAAACTTTTACATTTATTTTGAAAATGGTCGCTTTAACATTTATATTAAAATATTGTGGGGTTTGGTTAGATCAAAATATGTTAAGATTATATTTTTCTAACACTAAATCAAGTGAATGAGAACAGTACTAACTTTACAACAGTTTGGAGACCTTTTAAAGTAATTTAACCATAATTTTTATTTCAAACAATTTAATACATTTTTCATGTTTTTTTCCCTAAAAACCTTGCTGACTTCAATTATCATGATAAGACTTGTTAAGGCTAACCCTAGGCTCAATTGTTAGTCCAGTTTACCTTCCTGTTCTCAGCGAATTATCATAGCCTTGAGTGGTTTAGAAAAAGTGGGATGATCTCCAAGCAACCATCCAGGGGTTACCTTTAAGACCTTTAAGGGGTTGCTGTGGCCGAGTGGTCATGGCAACAGGATGGGAAAATGAGGGTCTGTGGTTCAAAACCCGACAGCTCCAGCCTCCAGGCAACCTTTGCCCCCGGGTTGCCAAATAAATAATAACATATGATTCTCAGCCAAAAGAACAGTGTGCTTTTAATTAATAAAAATTTGCAAAGCGCACTTTAAAGATTAAAAAAAGACTCTAGAGAACAATCCATTCTCAACCAATAAAAGAGTCAACATTAAGATTGTTATTGAATTCTTAGCCGCCATATTTAGTACCAATTCTAACAAAGATATGAGACACAAAAGGGCAAAACATGGTTTAGACATCATAAACAAAGTGAAACAATCTGTGATATTTGGGGAATTGGAAGCTGTATTGTTAAATAAAAATGACTAAGTTTTTTTAATCTAGATCTGAAGTTTGAACAATGAGCTGTAATGAAAGTTATCATTGCTAAAAATATCTGAATCATGAAAAAAGTGAATTTATGTTGACATTCATTGATTATTTAGAGATAAATTACATTTTTTTTGTTTTAGCTTGTCTCTGAATTCGTGATTCTCTTTGTGCGTCTCCAGGACGACGAGGGTGCATTTTATTGTGCTGCACAGAATCCAGCTGGAGTTGCCAGGTTAGTTTTTAAAATTAATTTGATAATACTGTTATAATATAAACTAATTTTTATTAGATTTATTAATAATGCTGACTTTAAAAACTGCACTTTTTCTTCCTCTTTTTGATAATTTGAAGATTGGTTCAAATTTGGTAATGATCTTGACCCTGAAAACCTTTCTGGGGCCAAACCAACAACATTGAAAACACAATTTGAATACATTTATAATGAGCTTTTTAAATGGCCAGTTGGCCCCCCATTTCTTACCAATTTTTTATAAGGATCAAGTTATGAAAAAAATGTGAAGAAACATGGTTGAAAAAGTTAAATGTTTTTTGAACCGTATCCTAAACCAGACTTTTGGCATAACTTTTTCAAATTCATCCTTTTCTTTTTACTTAGGGCAAACTTTTCCATAAGAGTAATAGAAGTTGTTGGAACAGGTAAACATCAAATACTCTTTAAAATAGTGCCAACCTATTGCAAACATTTTTCAAAACAATCCCATTTAGGAAGTACAAATCAATCGACCACAGGTGGTGATTCTAAAAATTCTGGTCACTCAGATGGAGAAAGCAACATGTTTAAGGTCAGTAGAAATTTAGAAAAATCCCAGGATTATAACTTTTTGAAGCTGAATCAAGAAAAAATATGTTCCATCAACCTTTGTTTTAAGACAACATGTTAAGTGGAGAATATTGAACATCCATTGCTTTGTTTCACTGATTTGGTGCATTGTGGGCTAGAGTTGTGATGCATTTTGTTGTATATATCTGGTTTGTGATCATCTCATGTGTCAGTTTCAGCCCAAATCACAAATGGTTAAAGAGCTTCTCATTTTCTTTCAAAATGGATTATAGGATATTTCAAGACAGCTACCATCCTTTATATCTAAATATCCAGTTTGTACTTTGGCTCATCCTGAATTTTACCTATTGTTCCCAACTGAGTTGTAATAGTGTTGAGCCTTGAAACAAATACTTATTGGCCCACCTCCAACTTCCAATTTCATCTTTGCATCTATGGGCGGAAAAAAACCGATGGATGGATTGCCTTTTTCATACCAAGAAGTATTACCTCCTGATCACTATGGGAAGAGATGATGAAAAATGTCGAATCATTTCTCTCATCTGAAGATATTTGTGAAAGGAATTTTCTACTATTTGAATAAAAAATATCAAACTCTTTGACACATTGTCAAAGCAAAGAGAGGAAAGTGTCAAATAGTGTTAGAAAGCCTCAGGGGGTTTATTAGAAAGCACTTGCATCTTGGCCAAACTTATCAGATGATTAAATCGTCCCTCCCCGCTGACAATGGCAATTCTAGTGGTGACTTTGGTTAATTGAAAAGCAAAGCAAAATCTGAAAAGACTATTTTGCTTTTGCTTTTTACCAAATTGTCAAAAAGTGCATTCATTCCCTTTTTAGTGCTCTCCAACTTCCAGCTGAGAATGTCAGAGAAAGAAGATGAAAGTTCTCCATTTTCTTAACTGTCTCACATATTTGTTTTTCATCTAGATATTTGATCACGAGGATGGCAAGTTTGTTTCGACTTTATTCGACAAGTAGATAATCTTCATCTTGTGCAATTCTCAGTTTCTTATTCCCCTCCACAAAAAAAGAGCTTGGAAAGTTGTCCACTGAACACCAAAATGGTCTAGATTTGAAGTTAGACATTCTATCCATGTTTCAAGGTTTCAGGCAGATGTTTTCTTACGAATGAAGTGTAATCAAAGAAAACCTTGCAAG
>Ga0194133_10006161_pt1 | contig 14913 bp, 15 predicted proteins | sample TA2KigOf40mmetaG_FD_155448 | JGI IMG/M metagenome (GOLD analysis project Ga0194133, IMG submission 155448) | Freshwater microbial communities from Lake Tanganyika, Tanzania - TA2015055 Kigoma Offshore 40m | ecosystem: Environmental > Aquatic > Freshwater > Lake | place: Tanzania: Lake...
AAGTGATGACGATGATGATGAAGACATGGTATGAAGCTTATACTTTACTAGTTAGACCAAAAGCATTTTAAAAGAAATGAGATGAGAATATTAATCATCCATGAAGGTCCAATAAACCTTTTTTTTAATTTATACACTTTTGATCTAAATATTTGTTGAGTATTATCAAAATTTTATTAAATGTCTTCGCGGTTTCTTAAAACAGCTGCATTTTCTTAGGTTGATTCTGAGGAGGAAGAAGATGATGAAGATTATCAAGTAAAGAAAACAAAAAAGAAACGTGGACGAAGCGAGTATATTATAGAAGAAGCTGAGGTTGACGATGATGCAGAAGAGGATGAGGATGCATGGGTTGACGACGATGAAGCTGACGATCTGGCTCATGAGGCTGAGGAAGCCGGCCGAACTGCCAGGGATATTGAGGCGAGGTCGGTGACAAGCATCTACATTGCTTCGATTCAACCCTTGTCTCTTTTTCTCATTTAAAAGATCAATTTTAGGCGCAGAAAAGAAAGAGGAGAGCGAGGGTTTGGCTTTGATGACGATGATGCCATGGATGAAGAGGCCATTGAAAATTATTACAAGTGAGTAGATATTATTAATTTTGAGGTCATCTCCGCGAACAAGTTTATAAAAATATCAAACTTGTCGCTTGAGAACATTTCTCTTTAAACTGAAACTCTGAAGTACTTTTCTTTTTCACCCTTATCGTAAAGAAAACGTTACAATGAAGATGCACAGGCCATCGCTCGTTTTGGCGAGGGAGATGCTGAGATGACAGATGAAATAACGCAACAAACTCTGTTACCCGGAGTCAAGGATCCAAACTTATGGGTTGTTAAATGCATACCTGGCACAGAACGAGAAACAGTGCTTAAGTTGATGCAAAAGTTCATTGCTCTGGAAAATTCAAGAGACCCAGACCACTCCTCTCTCCAGATACGGTAAGAAAACCTTGGAAGCACTTTTGAAGTGTTTGCTATTCATTTTGAATAATAAAATAAAAGCTCACAGTAAAAAACTTCATCTCTTTACAGATCTATAGTAAGCCCGGGACATGCCAAAGGCTGCATTTATCTTGAGGCCTTCAAAAGCAGCCACGTCAAAGAGGCTATTCAAGGTAAACTGCAATTAAGAAACTGAAGGCAAAATTTAATCACTCATCCTGACATTCATATTTTTTAAAGAATGAAAATATTTTTAAAATTTAAGTTACTCATTTGGACGTTAAAATTAACATTTTTAAAATTGTAGGAATTACAAACCTCCGTGTTGGTGCTTACAAAGATCCAAAAATGATTGACATCAAAGAAATGCCTGAAGTTTTACGTGTTGTCAAGGAACGAATAGGATTGCGACCCAGGCAATGGGTGCGGTTGAAGAGAGGCATTTACAAAGATGATCTGGCTCAAGTAGACTTTGTAGATAATGCCCAATATCAAGTTCATCTTAAGGTAAATTTTATTTCCTTTCCCTACTTAAATTAAACTTAAATTGAAAATTACTTAGCTCTTGCCACGAATCGACTACACCAGGCTACGTGGTGCACTTCGCACGACAGGTTCCGATAGCGATTCGAAGCAGAGGCTAAAGCAAAAGAAACGTCCACCTGCAAAGTTGTTTGATCCAGAAAAGATTAGGTCCATTGGTGGTGAGATCACAAACGATGGAGACTTTCTCGTTTTTGAAGGCAACAGATACTCCAGGTAACTTGATATTCAGAATGCTTCTTTATGAATACTTTTAGCTGAACTACTCTTTTTACTTTAGAAAAGGATATCTTTACAAAAACTTTGTCATGACTGCCATAATAGCAGAGGGAGTAAAGCCTACACTTGCAGAATTGGAAAAATTTGAGGAAGCACCAGAGGGAATCTCTATAGAGCTTGGTAAAAGCCAATAAAATTTCAGTTATGTCCTGGGTTTCTTTTTAAATAAAACTTCCACTTTTTCAGCTGTTTCTCAAAAAGATGAGATGTCGCATAACTTTTCTACTGGAGATAATGTTGAAGTAATAGAGGGCGAATTGATGAACCTGCTGGGAAAAATCTTGGCTGTAGATGGAAGCAAAATTACAATGATGCCGAGGCATGACGATTTGAAAGAGCCCTTGGAGTTTCAATCTAATGAGTTGAAAAAGTATTTCCGTCAAGGTGATCACGTTAAGGTGAGTTATTTTCCTTTCTTGAAAATATTATATACTGAATTTGTTTTGTGTTTTGATAAAAGGTGATTGGAGGCCGTTACGAGGGCGACACAGGACTCATTGTGCGCGTCCTGGACAACATGGTTGTACTTTTTTCGGACCTTACTATGCATGAGCTCAAAGTCCTTCCCAGGGATTTGCAGCTGTGCACAGACATGGCTACTGGAGTAGACTCTCTTGGCCAGTACCAGTTCGGTGACTTGGTTCAACTCGATAGTCAAACAGTCGGAGTTATTGTTCAAATCCAAAAGGAAAATTTTCAGGTAAGATTGTAAACCTCCACATAGAGATCCAAGCATTAAATTTTAATAAATGGCAGTTTACAAGATATGAAAATCTCTATCAACTTCTCAAGTGGATGATGTGTTTAAAATTAGATATTTAATTTAGGTTCTTAACATGCACAACAAAGTGGTGAGTGTCAAACCAGCTGCACTTCAAAAGAAAAAAGACAACCAGAAGGCCTTGTGCTTAGACTCTGAACAAAATCCTATTCAAGTTAGAGATGTTGTGAAGGTAAAGTTTTTATACATACTATGGTCAAGAGCAGATCGAGAATGCTAGAAACCTACACTTTCAGGTAATTGATGGGCCACACTCTGGTCGAAATGGAGAAGTGAGACACCTTTTCAGAAATTTTGCTTTTCTGTTTTCAAGGTAAATTTTCCATTTTTATTTGTTTCAAACTTTTGTGTTTAATATTTCATTGTGGTAATCTAAGTATACAGTTTAAAATTACTCTTAAAATAATTTTTAATCTTTTGAATGTTGTTGATTTCAGGATGATGATGGATAATGGAGGTATATTTGTTTGCAAATGTCGTCACCTTGTTCAAGCTGGTGGTGGAAGCAAGGTGAATTCTAATGGTTTTACCAATAGAAATCAAAGTTTTGGCATGGGCTTCATGTCTCCAAGGTAAGATTTTATTTCACACAAAACTGTTTGATACATAGCATTCCATTTAGAGCTTGAGTTGATTCCAGATTGGGATCTCCCATGCATCCAAATTCAGGTGGAGGAAGAAATGGAGGGGGTGGCGGTATGGGTCGTGGAATGGGACGTGGCCGCGGAGGTATAGGAAGAGATAGAGATCTTATAGGACAAACAATCAAGATTATTCAAGTAAATAACAATCGCTGTTTTTATCGAACATTCTGATGAATTTTGCTGTTTATTAAGGGTCCTTATAAAAATCACGTTGGAATTGTAAAAGATGCTACTGAAACGACAGCTAGAGTTGAGCTGCATTCAAAGTGTCAGACAATATCGGTTGATAGGTAATCTTTTGAACTTTTGAACATTTTGAGCATCATTAGTAAATTTCATTTTAAACAAGAACTCGCATTGCTGTCATTGGAGGTCCTTCCAAGGGATCTGTATCAACTTATACCCGCACACCCAGCTATGGAACTTCCACTACACCTATGTACGGTGCTGCAACACCTGGAGGTCGGACTCCCATGTATGGCTCCCAGACACCTTTGTATGATGCTGGAAACAGAACACCTCATTATGGCAGTAGCACACCTTCACACCCAGGCATGGGACACGAGGAAGGTTCCAGGGCACTTGGTAAAAATTTTACTTTTTGATTTAAGCACTAATGTGATGCCAATATAATTTTCCACAATCAGGTCGATCTGGGGCATGGGATCCAACTGTCTCGAACACACCCGCGCACTCGAGAGATTTCGATGACTACAGCTACGATGACACAACACCTTCGCCAAACTACAATCCTGCCACCCCTGGGGGAAGTGCAACGGAAGGAAGTGGAAGGTATGAGAGCCCTTCAGGAGCACCGTTCACACCCACTACTCCAGGATCCATATATAATGCCCAAGACGTGTACTCACCGTACCAAGCCACTGGAGCATCACCTTATGGTCTAACTCCATCGCCTGCTGGGCAGTATCAGACGACACCGTCGCCAAATTATGCTGTAACTTCTCCAGGATACTCTCCAATGACTCCCGGAGCTCACTCTCCTTACACACCTGCTACCCCAGGATTGGGCTCTCACCTTGATGCCCTTGGAACCTCGGTAATACAGAAGTTAACTTTGAGGTAGCCACCAACACTAAAATTTGTTTTGAAAATTTAGGACTGGTACTCTCCTGAATTAGAGGTTTCAATCAGAGACACACATGATGATCGAGGTTTGAGATCACAACGAGGGACAATTCGCGGAGTTACGCCAGGCATGAACTTTTTTATGCTTAAAACAAAATAACTGGGAATATTACCTTCAAAACACACTATTATCTAGGAATGTGCTCTGTCTTTCTTCCCAAGGAAGACCGCGTTGTTAGCATAGCAGCGGAACTCTTACAGCCAGTTGAACCCAGGCGTGGCGATAGAGTCAAAGTTATCATGGGTAAGATGTGCTTGAGGTCATTACTAGTTGTAAGGTATCTGAAATTGGGCTGCTTTTTCCACAGGAGATGACAGGGATTCCACAGGCACCTTGCTATCAATTGACTCCCAAGAGGGTGTGGTAAAACTGGATCAGACCGATGACGTGAAAATGTTACAGCTGAAATTTTTATGCAAAATGTTGGGCTAAATGCATAGCAACAATCGAAATTAACTTTAAATTTTCTTAAAAGTCGCAAGAATAGATACAGTTGTACTTTTCGAATAGTTTTTACTTTATTGTATTATTAAAGGACAAGCTGGCCTTCAGGGAGGGCCTGATGCTATTTCTAGTTGGCCTTCAACCAGGCGCTCTGACACTTTTGAAGAAAGGGAGTGGGGGCAGGGGGAGGCTGGCCTACTCCTGACTTATGACAGGCAATGGACAAAATGTCATTGGCTAATCTCACCTACTTTATCTTCTGAGCCTAACCCTGCATGGCTTATCTAGGAGGCCCAACCCTACAGGGACATTCCATTGAGAGAGGGGTTTGGAGAAAGGGGTTGGAGGGAGAGTTGATACTTTTTTCCTTTCTGCCCCCTCACAAGAAACTTGTGAGGGAAAAAGTTACCCCACTATATTCTGGGTTTGGCTATGATCAGATTGTTAAAATGGTGTGAACTTCTCTTCTTCTTCAACCAATGGTGATCTGGAGACCCTGGCAAGTGCAGCTCAGATTCTTCACTCGAGAACTAGTTACGGAAAGTGAACAGCTAATAGTTTGGAGAAAAGTTCTCCAATTCATTAAAAAAAAGACAGATTTTGGATGGTGAGAACCTGACACGTTCAACTCGATCGGATGCGGAAAGAGAACTCGAGTTGATACCTTAACACTTTTTTGGACTATTTTGAATCAAGGGCACCATTTCAAATTGCTGGACCTGGGGAGAAAAATTAAGCACCTAATCTGCATCAGGACATTATTTGAAAGACAAAGTTTTTTCTCCTATCTTCTGCTTAGGTTTTGGAGTTTGGATGACCCCTGGGAGGAGGAGGTTGTGTTGCGGGGATCACACTACTCTTAAGAGCCTTTCCTAGAGTTGGTGTGGAGGTCTGTTCAAAATTTTGTGGAGATTGTTACAGCGGTTGACGGGTGATTGAGGCGTATAGGTACATGGGTATACAGTCTGTTTTAATAATATATAGAAAGAGGAAAGATTAACAGGAACAAATCTTGCCAAATTGATATATATACCAGTTTCAAAACTAGTAAATCTTGTTTAAAACCCATATGGCAAAGAAAACAAGCTTAAATTGCCATTGGCAAAAACTGGCTCAAGTTGATTAACCGCCCGTTAAGAGGACGGCGAGATACGAATAAACAAATTAAACTTCAGCTGCTTGCGCTCGAACTGCCACTAAAGCTGAGCCCGTTGCCCGTTGGGAGACTTGGCTGCGAGCTGATCGATTCGAAACTTAATAGGATCGAGCTTGGGCGACGCCGCAAGGTAGGACTTAAGAGGGTTTGAAACTTTTTTCTTTTGATCACTAAATAAATTACTGAATTTAATACAGAAATCCTCGGACATCTTTTAGCTTTTTTTCTGTGTCTATCAAGACGTATCTTTTCGAAGAAAGCTGCGTGCGAATCTCATCTGTAGCATCTTGACTCAAATAAGATCAAATTAAATTAAAAAAAAGCGAGATTTACTGATCTTCTCTTTGGATATTTCTCAAGGTAAACACAACTTGAGGCACACATAATACTTTGCAACTAAAGCTCTAATGTTTTCTTGATCCACTCGTACCCTTTCTTTCTGACGTTTCAAGAAATAGTGTTTCAGCTAAATGTGCCATTTTACGATAGATGAGAGGAGAAAAAATTTCGAAAGTAACCTTAAAGGTGCATAATCAGTTTCTTAATCATCAGGCATTGGCACTCTACATTATCTGAAAATGTGAAAAAGTATAGAAAAGAAGTTTTTCAAAAAGACTGTATCTCAATACTTTCAGCCATTGAGGGAAAAGAGATCTTTTATGTGTAAGATCAATCCAACCATGAAATTTATTGACGCTTTGATATATTAAAAGTACCTTCTTAAGCAACATTTTGAATATAAACTGTTATTTTGGTTTTTTTGTAGGTTGAGTTAACTAAAGTTTCATATCCAATCAAAAGATGTAGTGAAACAACTCTATTCACAAATATTTTACTCTTGCAGATTTATCCAAAGCCTGGTGTTGAAATGCTTCGAAGATAGCTTTTATTGCATTATTCTAACAACTCTTCTAAGATGATAACGCAACTTTTTCGAATAACTCACCAGGATGGTGAAAATTACCATTTGGCTCTATCTGGATCGTTGAAAGATTCAAGCGTATGTTTAAAACTGTCAGTAATTTTGAAAACAAAGGCTACCATATTTGTCTTGCTTTAGGTAAACCAAGAATACACAGACTTGGACTTTTATTGTGCAGGAGGGAAGAAAATTTCCTGCCACAAGGCCCTTATTTTAAGGTTTCCGTCCTCACTTGCGAATTTAATACAGAAACAGGTGAAACCAAATTTTGGAAAAGAAGTAATTTTTGGACAAATGTGAATTCAAGATCTTTTAGACATGTTGTGAGTGTCTTGGAGATGAGTGTAAAAGGGGCCAAGATACCATTGGAATCAGCCTTGCTGATGTTCAAGCAGCAACAATGAAGGGCCTGTTGGAACTTCTCTATACTGGCAGCACTAAGTTGATAAAGAAAGCGTGAGTCACATTTTTCAAATTTTTTTCTTTTCTCTTTAAATATTGCTCTCAATTTCAATTTAGACAAGATGCTAACGAAATACTAGATCTGGCAAATAAAATGTTGGGGATGAGAATCCCTAAATCTCAACTGTCTTTGGAGACATTTTCAAACGGTATGTTTCATAAAAATTAGTCAAAATCTTTTATTTATTAAGTTGCTTTAATTTTTAATTAACAGGAGGAGATAGTTTGTCAACGATAGGTAATTTAAGCTTTTTCAAACGTCAATTATTCACAATTGATTGATTTCAAGCAACGATTCAAACTTTTAAGATTTCCGACGAGTCAAAGTTCCACCGGCTTCAAGACAGGGTCCTTTGAATTACGAGGTAGTTACGTCAAATTTCAAAATGAAATAATTGTCCCCGAAAAGTTTCTTCACTAACTATACAATTTTTTTTGTTTAGATGACCGATGTGGTTTTATTAAGTGAGGAGGGTATTGACCCAACAAGCCCAGAGGCCAGATTGGTACCGACAAAACGGCTGCGCCTGGACTCGGAAATATCAACAGATAATGAGTTTGACCTAGAAGGAATTGTGAGAAACCAAAACTTTAGCTCTTTTACAAAATATTTGAGGTTTTTTTTATCATGTATTTTTAGGGTAAGCGTAAGTGTCCCAAATGTAGCAAACCATACTCAATCAAATGGATGACTCGTCACGTAAATTCCTGTACGGTGAGAAACCACACTTGAGTAAAACATGCACATCTAAAGCTCATAAAAAATATTTTAGAAAGCATCTATTTTAGAGGGATCTTTTGAAGTAATTTTTTTTCATGAGAAACGCTTTTTTATCCTGACTTGTGAATAATTTTGTTCGATTTTTGTGTGCTTTAATTTCACAGTACATATTTCCAAGATTCAATAAGAATTATCCTTTTATTATTTATTGTTAATTAAAGAAATATCCTTTTTAGGGTGAAATTTTGGACGAAATTAATGCAGAGGAACCTGCAGATTCTTCCTACTTTAAAGAAGATTGCAGTGACTCTGAGACCAAGTACTCAATTTACAAATTCTTAAATGGTTGATCGTAAATTATAAGAATCATTTCAAATGAACAAAATTTCTTTCAGGAAATGTCCCAAATGCAACAGGCACTTTAAAATCAAAGGAGGATGGATCACACGACATGTGAGAATGTGTTCCGAAAACCTGAAATTGTCTGAAAGGCGCCCACAATCTATCGAGAAAACTGGAGAACAAATCAAAATTATTTTTAGAAAAGGTATTAAATATTTCCTTTTTTAATTTTCAATCTGGCTTAAAAAAAAGCATTTTCTTAAGAATCTCAACCCATCGAACCAGCACAGTCGGTACAGTCTTTAAGCCATGAGGACCGTAGTCCTTGCCCAAAATGTGGAGAGTTTTTCCAAAATCGAGGGGGAGTCTTCTTCAAGCACATCAACCAATGTAATGTGGTTGTCAATGAAGTCAAAACTATTTCTGGAGCCATCTCTTGCAAAAAGTGTGGGAAGGTGTATCCACCAAGCAAGAAAAGGTACCTCATCAAGCACGAGGAATTGTGTATTGGCCTGGAACCTTCTATCATGGACTCGTCAGTTTCAAGGAATCTGGTAAAATTTGATTGATAGATTCGACAAAGTCACCTCAACGGACTTCATTTACACGCTAAGCAACTTTTTCAGACCAATGAAGAAGAAAAAACAACTCAAATTTTTGCTGTTGATCCCGACGAGGTAAATTGAAACGATCTCCTGAAAATTCATTTTATGATATTTAATTAAAAGAGTGTTAATAATCTTTTTATCAAATCTTGAACATATTCTAGGCTCTTGCTTTATATAACCAACAAAATTGGAAATGCTTTTTATGTGGAAGCGTTTGTAGCAAAAGAGATGGATTGAAAGCGCACTTGGTCTTGCACTTCAGAAGCAAACTCGAAGCTGAAGAGCCATCAACCTACCAGTCGTTGCGATGCAGCCGTTGCAAATATCTTGGGAGCGACAAGCCCATCTTATTCATACACATTGCCCTAACGCATCAGGTAAGTCTTTCAAACGGTGACTTTTTAGACGCTGATACACATGTGGTTTTTTTTGCAAAAGGTGTTACGGAAGTACATTCCAAGTTGTTTGCATGACATTTTGTTCTCAAAGCACACTATTGAAAGTGCCAAGCATTCAAAAACGAATGATGAGACCAAACTCATTCCTTCGGACGCAGGCCCATATAAACAAAAACCAATTCCACCTCCTCAAAATATTGGCGAATCCATCGAAAAGAGACCTGAAAGTTTTTCAGGACACAACGAAGAAAAAGGTTAGTTTCCATACATCTGAGAGTTTATTGAACGATGGTAATGAAGATATTTTTCAGTTTGGACATGTTTCTTGTGTGATGAAGTTTTCAAAGTTAAAAACCAATTTAAGTATCACATAATCAAGCATTATAGGTATGAAATACAAGTTCATTATAAACTTGATCCACCCAAACTAAAACAGTTTCAAAAAAATTGTTCATTTTAGATCTGATTTGAAAAAGTTTTTGAATGAAACATCACCGACAATTTGTACTGTTTGTGGAGTAAATTGTGCAAATTTCGATACTGCTCTTTCACACGTATCTTGGACTCATCAAAAAATCAAAGAAATTCTCACTCCAGGTTTTTCCTAAACAAATATTTCAACATTTGACCCTTTATTTCATCTCCTTTTATTGTCTATTAATGTTGCATTTAGAACAAGGTAGCTACCTGTTTGGGTCGGATGTAACGAGTGCCAAAGTTCAGTCAGCTACGAGTGTGCCTGCTAAGTCACCCGAGGTCTTAAAGGTTTTACACATATTTACTTGTTGCAACGAATAAATTAGTATGAATTCGATCCCAAGCCAAGAATTTTTCTTGTTCTTTAGGTGGTACAGGAAAAATATTATACTGGGTCATTGATGTGTACTTTTTGCGGATCTGTGTACAGTCGACGTACTGAGCTTAAGAACTGTCTTCTGACTCACGTCAAAATGGATGTGGAGGTATCTTTTACCAAATAACGAAACTATTTAAAAAACATAAGTACTCTTTAAATATTGAAAACCGTGATATTTTAGAAAAAGTATGTTCCTAATGAGACGACGAGGGAATGTTCGTTTTGTAACTATAAAGCTGGAAGCAAGGATCATCTATTGGTAATTTTTGGAAGTTCTAAGTAATGAAACATGCCACATAAATCTCTCTTTAGACTCACTTGTGTTTGACGCACCGGAAGATCTGCGACTTTCTGACTCCAGAATATTCTGATATGGTTTTTGGAAGAAAGCGCGGAATTACTGATTCTGAAGTAATTGAAACCGGTCAAAAATCAGGATCTCAGGCAAATACTCAGCTGCCTGATCTCCAAGTAAGCGACACGGGAAAGATAGAAGGTGGCGTTCCCCTATTACAAGAGACTTTGTGCTGTGTCTGTGATACCATATTTCCGACAGAAACAGATTTTCAAAACCACGCAGTAAGACAGACATTAAAGTGATATTTTTCCATCGATCTTGAATATTAAAAGCAACTTGTTTTTCTAAGGTATCTTGCTGTTGTTTTGCCTGTAACCGGTGCAAAGAACCATTCAAGGACGCTGCTACTTTGAGATCTCACGAAACCCTCTGTAATTCAACGGCTGTGTCTTTGAAATGTCATTTGTGCGTAAAAAACACTTTTGACCATCCCCACCATTTCAAGGCCCACTACACCACTCATTTAAAAAAGGAGCTTTTAGACCTGGTTGTATTTTTGTGCAAATTTAGAAAACAAAAATGTAATCCTTAAATACTCTTTTTAGGTTTCAAGCGAACTAACGGATGAGACTGGACTCTACAGATGCTCCAATTGTGAGTTCATGGTAAATAAAACCTGATTGTAATTCCAGGATGCAGTACGTCTGAGTAAATGAATAAATTTCTAGACAAATAAGAAGGACTCTCTTTCTCTTCACGTGGGTTATAAGCATGCCCTGTTTCTACGATTCTTGCCATCGGAGGTTTCTGAGCGTTTGAAAGGATTCTTTGAAACGAAAGGCAATACATTAAAAATCTCAAATGGAGAAAGTTTGACCAATGAGGAAAGACACAGATGCCAAAGATGTAAAAAAAGGTACTAAATCAGAATTGTCTCAAATGAGTCAGAGCAATAAAACCCTCCTTTGTAGGTTCACATCACAAACTTCTCTTATGAATCACATTAACGTCGGTAACTGCAAGTCTATGAAAAGCAAATCTGGCGATGTGAAATGTATTATGTGTGAGGAGGTTGTGCAAACTTTTCTGCAATACAAGTGCCACTTGTTCTTGCACTATGAAGAGGTAAAGATTTATTTTACCAATTTATCTTTAATGATTGTCAATTTTGCTTTTTTTCTTATAGTCTATTGCCAGAGAATGGGGCTCGAAGTACGAGAAAGATAAGGGAAAGTGCCTTGAGTGTGGAAGTTGCGATACCTTTGTAGAAGGAGAAAAATTGACAGACGATGTGAAGTCTGCCTTTGTGCGACACATGGCAATCGATCATGATAAGGTAGAGATACATTTATTTCAGACCTCTTGGCCAATAGCAAAATACTTTCATTCTAGATCTTCACCTATTTAACACCGGAAACTCGCGAGGACATGAGAACTGCATTTTCAGATGGACGAATAGCTCTGCCATCATCACCAAGTCCTCAGACAGAGTGAGTCACACAATATTGATGAGGAATTCCATTGCAAACTTATTTAAACAAATTGTGCTTGACCACTTTTAGAAACCTTGTTGAGACTATTGAAGTGGAACATTTTGATGATTCAGGAGAAGATTTTGAGATTCAAGTATTCTTTTTTTTTGAAAAGTGACAAATCCCCAGAATTATAATAAAATTTATCAACGTTTCAGATCGAGGCAGTTGATGATATTGTCAAAACTGATACAGATCAATAAAGATGGTCTTTTAATCAAAAATCACCTCAACTGTTTGAAGTGTTGACAATTGAATTTGCAAGGATGAAAGAAAGACCTTCAAAACGACAAGAAACAATAAATTATCAAAGTTTGGTATTGATCGTCCAACATTAATCAGTGGGCTGCAAGTAAACTAGCCCACATAATTAATTGGAAATCTTTTAATCGTTTTATTTAGAATCCATTGGATTTTTGCCTTACTTTAAATGTGTTTGAAGGACATTATTAAGCTGACAATTATTAAATTAACAAAATCAATTGAATTTTTTTTTTGTAAATCAAGATTTTCATCAAGTCCATCAAAACACATTTTGAACTCCTAAAAGTTAAAAAATTGCTCTCCAAATAAATCATTCAATGCATTTATCGGTTCGTTACATCAAATTAAACTTTTCATAATTAAGTTTGTCAAGTAAAGTTTTCTCTTGGAGGATGTATTTGGTTGTTACTTCTCATAAAAATAAATTTGCTTGTTTGACACCCAAGAGTGTCGAAGGGCCAAACTCCTTCAAAATTACTATTATTATTCTGCCATCTTAGTCGTGAATCGTGATGGAAGAAGCTTAACCATTTCTCGAAGTTGTGGCCAACAGGGGTTGAATTACTTCTTTGGTTGGAGATCAGCAGCTTTTAGCTTAGATAAATAGGAGGTAACCTGTAGTGTTTGTCCAAATTGCAGACTTCTTATGGGTTTAGACCGTTAGGGTAGAGCTGATTGTTGAGTTTACAATTCCATCAGGGTTAAAGGGAGGAAAAATCCTGATCGATTTGGAACTTTTATATATCAGGTGCAAGAACCCTCAGTAACTAAATTTAAAAGAGCTGGTTAAGCTTCAGCTTGTTGAGCCTTATTTCGATCTTGATTCTACCGAGTAAATATCAAAAGGGGACTGCAACCTTAGGAACAAACCTATATTGGTTTCTGTGGTTTTTATATGCAATCCTCTCAGTGATGAGGATCAAGAGGAACTCACCTAGGTACAGCTCGACCAAAACCAGACACAAGCCAAACAGTTATAGAAAATTCTTCAAAAACCAGGCCTTTGGAGTCTCTGTAGCGTAATGATTTTGCTGCAAAGTACAATATGTATCAGATGGCAGATGCATTTTACAGCAGTATTAATTTATTACGAACGTCTATTCAGTATTTACATAAAGTGATTAACTTCAACAGTTTAACACGTGTGCTCGCAATATGTAAACAGACTTTAGGAAATACTAGATTCTGGGAAATACTCTGTAAATTGAGGGCGTACGCTGTTTTTCGTTGGATTGCATAGATAAATTCTGATCTAATTTGTAAAAGAAAGGAAACAGCCTTTTTTAGAGGATTGATCGTACTGAAGCAATAAAGAAAGATTTAAAGAGGTTGAGCGACCGCTTTCCTTACTTCTCACGTTTGTTTACAATTTCAATTTCATATAGACGAAAGAATTAATGCGTCTGCGAGTGAGTCCGTCTTTATTGGATCTCAAAATTTACAAGTTTGACTAAAATCACTTATGTGAATATCAAAATAATTTGCCTCCAGTTAATTGAGGCACACAAGGGGGTATATCAATGGACACTTAGACAGCACACAAGTGTGACGTGAATTTACAAGACTTCCAAAGGCTTTTGCAGTTCAAAAATGTCAACCTCAACTCAACTTTTAAATGCATCTAAGCGTCTGAAGCTTCCTCTTGAAATGAAAGCTTGGAATATCTACTCTTACAAAGGCCCTTCTGCACTTGTGTTGGAAAAAAATTGTGAAGTTCCTATTATCACTCAGTCCAATGTAACTTAACGTATTAAATAATCCCAGATCGTAAAACTGTGCAATAGCCACTAAAATTTTCTTTTCTTTAGGAACTTCTCATTAAGGTAAAGGCAGCCAGCGTTAATCCTTTGGATGTTATGGTATTTTATTGTCATGATTTGTACTTGAGAGATATTTTTTATTAAGATTTTCCCTACAGATGTCAAAAGGTTATGGTTACTCTGCCTTTGAGTTTATGCAATCCTCCTCCAAGTGTGTGCCACCAAACTCGTTCAACCCCTTCCCATTGAGGTATTTAAGATAAATAATTAACATTAAAATCAAGAAAGCAGAGGTTTTTTCTTAGAGTTGGTCGGGACTTTTCTGGAGTTGTTGTTGATAAGGGTATGAAAGTGAATGGCTTTCGTAATGGAGATGAAGTGTGGGGAACAATATGGCCAAGTTCTCAAGGATCTTTTGGAGAATATGCAGTAACCACCGATGATTATGTAATTTTTTATAAAAATAACTCTTGTCCATTATGTAAAAGTTTTTCAAGAATGTTTCAAATTAGGTGAGTCATAAACCTAAGACCCTAGGTCACACTGAAGCAGCTTCTTTACCTTATGCAGGTCTCACCTGTTGGTCCTCTGTTGTTACCACAGGCAATTTAAATTCCAAATCTTTGCCTAAAAAGATATTGGTAAGCTTGTTTTTGTGAAAGTCTCACACGTTCAGGCTACTGATTATAAATATCAGATCGTAGGTGCATCTGGTGGAGTTGGAACGGTTGCAGTACAGCTCTTAAAAGCTTGGGGTCACGAGGTAAGAGGATATCAATCTTTATTCAGTTTTAATGTTGACAAATTTT
>Ga0194133_10006165_pt1 | contig 14903 bp, 18 predicted proteins | sample TA2KigOf40mmetaG_FD_155448 | JGI IMG/M metagenome (GOLD analysis project Ga0194133, IMG submission 155448) | Freshwater microbial communities from Lake Tanganyika, Tanzania - TA2015055 Kigoma Offshore 40m | ecosystem: Environmental > Aquatic > Freshwater > Lake | place: Tanzania: Lake...
GCACACTCGGTGGCAAATTGCCGGTCGCGAACCTGGCGCCGGTGGGTGAGCGTGAGGCTAGCCCCCCAGCACGCGCCAGGCCGACCACGTCTCCGCCTCGCCTCCGCATGACGCCGGCCGCGGCGTGCCGGTCTCAGGGGCGAGCCAGACGGGGGGCATGTCCGCGAATGTCACCTGGAGGCGGTCGCCGACGTTCTCGCAATCGGCGGTGAGCGGATCGGGGTGCGCACCCTGGGCGAGCAACCACGCCTCAGCCGCCTGCGCCGCCGGTGGCAGGCAGCTTCGACCGCGCAGGTGGCCGGCCGTTGAGGGCGTCGGGCCCGAGTCGATCAGGCTCTGCGCCACGGCGGCATCGAGCCGGCCGTAGACGAGACCGTCGCCGACCAGCAGCGCCGTGGGCGCAAAGCGGTGTCCGCCGAGGTGAGAGCACTCCCAGACCCGATCGTTGCTACTCGTCACAGCAGAGGTGAGTGCGCCCACCAGGGCGCGTCCGTCGAGTCCGCAGCACAGGTCCCGCGAGGAATTGGTGCATACGGCGAGCAGGGGGGCCTGCGGATCCGGACGAGCGAGCCCGTCCGTCGGGCCGGAGGCGGGCCAGTCGAGCAGGTCGGCGTGCTGATCGACCACGGCGACGCGTGGAGGGGGATCGTGAGGCAGGGAACCGCATATCCACACTCGGAGTGGGGCCTGGGGATCGGTCGCGGGATGGCGACCGGGTCGGCGTACTAGCACGACGCGGCGTTCGGGCGTGGACGGCAGTTGCCGCACCACGGGCACGTGGCACTCCTCGACGGCACGCCGACCCCAGGGCCCCGGCACCTCGATGAGCCACCACCAGCGAGCGGCGGGCGCGGTGCCTGCGAGGGGTTCGGCACGTGCCGACTCCCGGCAGCGAGTCATCGGGGAGGCCCGGCGACGCTGGCCACCGGGCCGGTGAGGGGTGCGCCCGAGGCGTCGCGCCTGTCCGGACCCGGCGGGAGATCGAGCGGCGTCCCGGAGGCTGCACAGGCACGCGCGGGCCCCACCCCGGCCCACCCGATGATGAGGGTGTCCTCGAAGCGCAGGAAGCGATGGGCACGCACGCCGGCGGTGCCTCGACCCTTGCGGGGGACGTCCGCGAGTGGCGTGACCTTGGCGGTGAAGGCGGAGGTGCCCGGGAGAGCCGAGCGCGACCCCGCCACGGTGACGATGACCGCATCGGGATCGTCTCCGGGCACGGTGCAGCAGGCGATGACCTCAGCACCCTCCGCGAGGCGGATGCCCGCCATCCCGGATGCGGTGCGTCCCTGAGGGCGCACAGCATCAGCGGCGAATCTCAAGGCCTGCGCGTCGGAGGTGATGAGGACGATGTCATCGCCGGGCACGCTCTCCTGCGCTCCGACGACGCTGTCCTCATCAGTCAGGGCGATGAGGTCCCAGTCGCGCTTGGTAGGCGGGCCCTGCACGGCGACGCGCTTGACGATGCCTAGCCGGGTGCCCAGGACGACAACGGCAGGCGGGTCGCTCACCTCGGCGAGCCCCACCACGCGCTCGTGCGGTCCGAGGTCGAGGAGCGCGCCGAGGGGTGCACCGCCGCCGAGCGCGGGGGCGTGAGCCGACGGAGGCAGGATCGGCATCTCCACGACAGGAAGCCGGAGCGCGCGGCCCCGGCTGGTGATCACGGCGACCTCGCCCCGACCGGTAGCCATCGTCGCGCCGACGATCACGTCATGCGTGGCCCGGGGCCCGTCGCCGGCGACGTCGGGGCCCGCGGTGCGAGCGATGAGTCCGGTCCCTGAGAGCAGCACCCGGCAGGGTGAGTCCGCGATCTCCAGCGACCGGGCGGACGCCGGTCCGACCGTGGCGCCCTCCTCGAGCAGGATCGTGCGGCGTGGCGTGGCATGCTGCTCGGCCACCGACAGCAACTCCTCCGCGACGACAGCACGCAGCGCGGCCTCGTCGTCGAGGATCCCGCTGAGTTCGTCGATGCGACGGGAGAGCTCGTCGCGCTCGGACTCCAACTCGATACGAGAGAACTTCGTGAGCCGGCGTAGCGGCATCTCGAGGATGTACGTCGCCTGCTCGATTGACAGGTCGAAGACACTCATCAGGCGCTCACGTGCGGCAGCCGTGTCGTCACTGCCGCGAATGAGCTGGATGACCTCGTCGATGTCGATGATGGCGACGAGGAGTCCCTCGACGAGGTGGAGCCGCTCGCGGGCGCGAAGGCGCCGATGCTCACTGCGCCGACGCACAACCTCGCGGCGGTGGTCGACGAAGACCTCCAGGAGCTCGCGCAGCCCCAGGGTGCGGGGCTCGCCATCGACGAGAGCGACGGCGTTGATGGTGAAGGCGTCTTCGAGTGGCGTCAGGCGGTAGAGCTCCTCCAGCATCGCCTCGGGGTTGACCGACGGCGCCAGTTCGATGACCAGGCGCAATCCGTGCTCGCCGTCGGTGAGGTCCAGCAGGTCGGAGATGCCCTGCACCTTCTTGCTGGTGACGAGGTCCTTGATGCGTTCGATGACCCGTTCTGGACCCACACCCAGAGGGAGTTCGGTGACGACGATTCCCCGCCGCCGGGGGCTCACCTGCTCGATGCGCGCAGTCGCGCGCACTCGGAACGAACCTCGGCCAGTGGCGTAGGCCTCGCGGACTCCGGAGAGCCCCAGGATGGTCCCGCCTCCGGGGAAGTCCGGGCCCGGGACGAAGCGGATGAGCTCGTCCAGGGTGGCATCCGGGTTGAGCACGAGTTGCCGAGCAGCGGCCACGACCTCTCCGAGGTTGTGGGGCGCCATCGATGTGGCCATGCCGACCGCAATGCCGGCGGCGCCATTGACGAGAAGCGCAGGAAAGCCGGCGGGGAGCACGGTCGGCTCCAGTTCGCGCCCGTCGTAGTTGGGGACGAAGTCGACGACGTCCTCGTCCAAGGACTCGGCGAGTGCCAGCGCGGATGCGGCCAGGCGGCACTCGGTGTAGCGCATGGCGGCCGGCCCGTCGTCCGGTGAGCCGAAATTGCCGTGCCCGTCCACGAGGGGAAGGCGGAGGGTGAAGGGCTGTGCCATGCGGACCAGGGCGTCGTAGATCGCCGAGTCGCCGTGAGGGTGCAGGCGCCCCATGACCTCGCCGACGACACGGGCGCTCTTGACATGCCCCCGGTCCGGCCGCAGACCCATCTGGTGCATTTGGAAGACGATGCGCCTCTGCACCGGCTTCAGGCCGTCGCGCGCGTCCGGGAGCGCGCGTGAGTAGATCACTGAGTAGGCGTACTCGAGGAAGGACGAGCGCATCTCGGTGTCGACGTCGACGTCGACGATACGGTCGATGGGTTCGCCCTTGCGTGCCACGCCCGAGAGCCTACGGGCGACCACCGGGCTGACCGACGGCACGCGCCGCCGTCTGCGTGGCGAGTCGCAAAGCAGCCGCTACATCCCCTTGACGGACCCACTCAGCGAGGAAGCCTGCCGCGAAGGCATCGCCGGCCCCCGTCGTGTCGCGCGCGGATGCGGCCACGGCGGGGGCCTGCCACCTCTCGTCGCCGAGCCCGGCGACCGCGCCATCGGCCCCGGTCTTGACGACGGCTAGGAGCCCCCGTCGCGCGAGCTCCGCGACAGCCTCGTCGGGGCGCGAGCGCCCGGTGAGTGCGCGCGCCTCCGCAGCGTTGGCGAAGACGAGATCCCCCTCGCCCAGCCAGGCAAGGAACGTCTCGGCACCCACGGCGAGAAGCGGAGCCTCGGACGACGCATCGACACTCACCGTGATTCCTCGACCGCGAGCGTGGCGGAGGGCGGTGAGCGCTGCGTTGCGCGATCCCTCCCTCAGCAGGGAATAGCCGCTCACATGGAGATGGTCGTCTGTCTGCCACGCGGCGGTGCCCAGGTCGGCAGCGCGCAGGCCGGAGTTGGCACCGGGGTCAGCAAACATCGTGCGCTCACCGTCGGGTGTGACGACGACGACGCAACGGCCTGTGGGCACGTCCGGGTCCGATGACACATCCAGGCTGACCCCCGCCGCTTCCAGGTGGCGGAGCACTCGCCGACCATGTTCGTCGCCGCCGACTCGCGCCATCAAGGCGACTCGCATGCCGAGCTCGGCAAGCCACGCGGCGAGATTGGCCGCGGAGCCGCCATCGACGTCACGCACCCGGGCTGGCGTATCCGACCCCCAAGCGGTCGGTGCCCCCGTGCTGACGATCACGTCGGCCATGACCTCCCCGACGACGCGGATGGTGCGGGCCTTCGCCATGTCGATGGTCAGGGGCTCGCGACGGCCACCCGGGCCGCGAGGTCGGCGTTGCGCAGGATGATCTGCGTGTTGGCCTCGAGGCTTCGCCCGGCGGAGGCGCGGTGGAAGTAGTCGAGGAGGAACGGCGTGACGTCCTTGCCCCTGACACCGGATGTCTCGGCGAGGCCGAGCCCCTCGGCCAGCAGGCGATCATGCAGGTCGGGGTCCATCTGCAGGTCCTCCGGCAAGGGGTGGGCCACCACGAGGGCGCCGGGAATCGCGAGTGCGCGGCGTGCCCGTGCGAGGGTGGCGACCTCCTCGGGTGCATCGACCCGGTAGTCGATCGGGCTGCCGGAGTCGGAGAGGTAGAAGCCCGGGAATCGATCGGTGCCGTAGCCGACGATGGCCACGTTGAGGGTCTCCAGACGCTCGAGGGTCGCTGGGACATCGAGGATCGACTTCACCCCCGAGCACACGACGATGACCGGCGTCGTGGAGAGCGACGTCAGGTCAGCTGACTCATCCCACGTGTCTCGGGCGTGACGGTGCACGCCGCCCAGCCCCCCGGTGGCGAAGACGCGGATGCCGGCGAGGTGAGCGAGATGGCTTGTGGCCGCCACCGTGGTGGCCGCGTGACCGCCGCGTGCGACGACGGTGGCGATATCGCGGACGCTGACCTTGACGATGTCGTCGAGGTCGGCCACCCGAGCCAGGTCGGCGTCGGAGAGGCCGATCCGGACACGGCCGTCAAGCACCGCGATCGTCGCCGGAGTGGCCCCGTGGCGTCGCACCGTGGACTCGACCTCGCGGGCGACCCGGAGGTTCTCGGGGCGCGGCAGTCCGTGGCTGATGATCGTCGACTCGAGGGCGACCACGGGTCGCCCGTCGGCGAGGGCAGACTCCACCTCGGGGGCGACCTCCCATGCGGCTGTCATCCCGGCACCGTAGCGCTCCCCGGGCGCCGGGCCCGCGGGTGTGTCGGCAGGCGCATGCCCGGGATGGAAGGATGAGCGCCATGACGGACGCGGGCACCCTGCACCGCCGACTGCGCGGCGACATCGAGCGGAGCGGTTACTACCCCGCCCTTGTCGCCGACGCCCTGGAGACGGCCCTGGCAGGGGAGCCCCTGGTGTCCTACGTCGTCCACCATGAAGCGACCTTTGACCGCGACGAGTTGCGTCGCCACGTCACCGTGCTCGTGCTGACGCCCACGCGCCTCATCGTGGGTCACACCGATGAGCACGGACCTGATGACTCCTGCCCTGAGCCCTACGCGTCGGCCTCGACGGAGGCGGTGCGCCTGGAGAAGGTCGACTCCGTAGTGGTCACGCGCGTGGTGGCCAACCCCGCGCGCCATCGCGCCGGCGGCCCCATGCGCGAGGTCGTGCTCACCATCGGCTGGGGCGCTGTGGCGCGCATCGACCTGGAGCCGGCGGGGTGCGGGGATGCCGAGTGCGAGGCGGACCACGGCTACACCGGCACGGCGAGCAACGACGACCTCTCCCTGAGAGTGTCGGAGGCTGCCGATGGCTCGGACGTCGTGAGCCGCACCCTGGCCTTCGCGGCGTCTCTCTCGGAGGCGACCGCGGCCCGGTTGCGGTGACGGGCCTTCCTCTTCCCCCGCCCTACGGCACCGGCACGCTCGCCGACGTCCTACCCTCGGCGGCCAGCGTCCTGGGGGTCCCGGGGTTCATGGACCGGCTGAGCTTGGGGGATCGCAGCACCATCCCCGACGCGGTCACGGTGCTCCTGGTCGACGGGCTCGGCTGGTGGCCGTGGCGGGACCGACTCCACGACACCCCTGCGCTCGCCGCCATGACCGGTCGGCAGTTGAGCACGACCATCCCCTCGACGACCCCGACGGCCCTGGCCAGTCTGGGGACGGGGCTCCCGCCCGGCGCGCACGGGATCGTGGGCGCGGCCTTCCGCGTGTCTGAGGACGATGCGATCTTGCATCCGCTGTCCTGGTCCGCGGAGCCGCATCCGCTGGCCATCCAGCCCGAACCGACCGTGTTCGAGCGGGTGGCCTCATCGGGCCAGCCGGTGGTGCGGGTCGGGGCCTCCGCCTATTCCGACACCGGGCTCACGCGGGCGGTCCTGCGGGGCGGGGAGTACGCCGGCGTCGACTCACCGGACGCTCTCGTCGAGAGGCTGGCGCGGCACAAGCGAGGCCTGGCCTACGCCTACGTCCCGGATCTGGACCGCACCGGACACGTCCACGGTGTCGACTCGACGGAGTGGCGCGCCTGCCTCACGGCGGTGGACGCACTCGTCGGACGCGTCGTCGAAGCGCTGGACGAGCGCCACCTGCTCCTGGTCACTGCGGATCACGGCATGGTCGACTGCCCCCCGGCCGCGCGCGTGAAGCTCGAGGACCTGCCCGCCTTTTCCCTCGTCGATGTCGTCGCCGGGGAGCCGCGCATGCGGCATGTCTACTGCCGGCCGGGGTCTGCGGATCGACTCTGCGTCGCCTGGCGCGAGGCCCTGGGGGAGCGAGCCTGGGTGCTCAGCCGCGACGAGGTGGCGGAGGCCGGCCTGATGGGCACCCCGGATGACTATGCCGACCGCATCGGGGACGTCGTGGTGCTGGCGCGGGGCGACACAGTCCTGGTCAGCGATGTCGACCCGCTCGTGTCATCCCTCGTAGGCCAGCATGGATCCGTGAGCGACGCCGAGATGGACATTCCCCTGCTCCAGGCCTGGGGGAGCGGTCGTGGCTGAACTCGTCTTCTTCTCCGGCACGATGGACTGTGGCAAATCCACGCTGGCGCTGCAGACGGATCACAACCATTCCTCGCGAGGGCGTGCGGGCCTGGTCTTCACGCAAATGGATCGCGCAGGCTCATCCGTCCTGTCCAGTCGACTCGGGCTGCGCGTCGATGCCATCGAGGTGCAGCCATCCCTCGACCTGCGTCGCGTCGTGGTGGACCACCTCTCGTCGGGCGGCAGGCTGGACTATCTCATCTGCGACGAGGCGCAGTTCTACACCCCGGACCAGATCGAGCAGTTGGCCGACGTGGTCGATGAGTTCGGCATCGATGTATACGCCTTCGGCATCACGACGGACTTCCGCACACGGCTCTTCCCGGGATCGGCTCGCCTCATCGAACTTGCTGACCGGGTGGAGGTGCTGCAGGTGGCCGCGCTGTGCTGGTGCGGCCGGCGGGGCACGCACCAGGCGCGGACCATCGCCGGCACCATCGTGCGCGACGGGGATCAGGTCGTCGTCGGCGATGTCGACGGAGCGGGTACGGGGCAGGTGGCCTACGAGGTGCTCTGCCGCGACCACCACAGGAGGGGCATCACGGCTGCACACGCTGGTCGCGAGCACCAGTCGCGCGAGCCCCTGCCCTTTGGCGATTAGCCGCCCGGAGCAGGGCGGATCAGGTGTCGGACTGCCCAGCCCCGAAGAGGATCTCGTCCCATCGGGGCACGCTCGCGCGGCGGCCCTTGCGTGACTTCCCCCGCGCTGCCTCGGCCGGCGATGGCGCGGGCACGTCGACGTCATCACTGTCTGCTCCGCCAGCCGCATCATGAGCACCGTCGGTCTCATCGTCGCTGGCGTGAGCATCCTCGTCGTGCACGCGTGCCGGTGTGGCTTCATCGCGCGGAAGGGACACGGTGGACGTCGTGGATCGCAGCGGTACGACGACATCCTCGGAGGCGAGGCGGTGCGACGCAGCGTCATCGGGTTGGACTGAGCGAGACCGGGGGTCGTAGACCCACGTGGAGATGGGGGAGTCCTCGCCGAGCGCGGCCACCACGGTCCAACGGCCATCCGGTCGACGCCAGGAGTCCCAGCGCAGATCGTCGATGCTGTCGCGCACGTCGCGGCGGACCAGGGTCTCCAGGTCCTCCGTGCCCGGTCGCACCACGCACGCACGCGCCTGCTCACTGACCCACGCACGCTCGGCGAGAGGCGGCCCGCTGAAGCGCTCGATAGCCGCCTGGTCCATGCCGGTGTCGTCGACCAGCTCGGCGACGGTCGCGCCGGAGCGGATCCGGGATTGGATCTCCCGGGGGCTCAGCGTGTCCAGGGTGGCCTCCTCGCGGCGGGACGCACGACGTGCGTCGAGGTCAGACGTTAGCCCACAATCACGCGTGGCGGGCGTGGACCCCGCGACGCACCCGGCCGTGGCCGGCAAGTGCCACGACGGCGACGAGGCAGGCGGCGCCCAGCGTCACCAGCAGACCCGCCTGCGGACCCGCCTGATCAATGAGCCAACCCGCCCCCGCGGCCGAGGCTGCGACCCCGATGCCGATCGACGAGATCGCCCAGGACAGCCCCTCGGTGATCTCCGAGGGCCGCACGAGGACCTCCACGAGGGTGAAGCAGGTGATGAGAACAGGTGACACCGCCAGCCCGGCAACAAAGGCGAGGATTCCGAAGGCGAGCAGGCCGGGGCGCAGCAGCAGCGGCAGGGTCACGGCCAGCAGGGCCAGGGATGCGAGGAGCAGCACCCGGGGCAGGCGCGCGTCGCTGGACGATGACGACCGCGCGCCCACGACCAGAGCCGACGCCATCGACCCGGCGGCATAGGCGGCCAGGATGAGTCCGGCCAGGGCGCGGCGGTCGGCGTCGTCTGCCAGGGCGACCGTGGCGACGTCGATCGAGCCGAAGACGCCGCCGATGGCGACGAGCACGATGAGCACGGCGGGCATGCCTGTGCGGCGCAGGGGATGGCCGCCTGACGACGTCGGTCGGCCGGCCGCTGGAGGCTCGGTGCTGCGCTGGGCGAGCAGGAGCGTGGAGCCCACGGCCACGAGCGCAGCAGCAGCGATCACCGGTGCTGGCGCGGAGAGAGCGACGGCAAGGAACGTCGCGAGCGGGGGCCCGACGATGAAGATCAACTCATCCAGGACACCCTCGAATGCGAAGGCGGTGCGCAGTCGATTGTCAGGGCCCAGGGCGTGGGCCCAGCGAGCTCGCACGAGGGCGCCGGTGGCTGGCTGGGTGGCCCCTGAGATGACCGCCAGGGCGATGAGGGCCGCCGGACTCCAGCCGGCGACCGCTGACCACGCCAGCAGGAGGAGCGTGACGGCATGCACGGTGACCAGGACCCGCACCACGCGCAGCTGTCCCCATCGGTCCACGGCCCGCGAGCCGAGGGGGTTGATGAGTGCGCTGCTGACGGTGTACGCCGCCGCCACGACTCCCGCGAGCGCGTAGGAACCGCGCAGTTCGCTGACCATGAGCACGATCCCGAGTGCCACCATCGAGATGGGCAGCCGCGCAACGAAGGCGGCTGCGGTGAATCTCGCGGCGCCGGGTCGACGCAGGATGTCGACGTAGGGACCGGTCACGCGCACGGCACGAGGCTAATGGCACGCTGGCGGCATGAGCCCGACGCCTACCCCACCCGATACCGCCCTCCTCGATGAGCTGGTGGCCCTGGCCCGTGCTGCGGCTGAGGCTGCCGGGGCATTCCTGCGCGATGAGCGGCCGCGGGATCTGCAGGTGACGGCGAAGTCCAGTCCCACGGATGTGGTGACCCAGATGGACCGGGCTGCGGAGGAGCACCTCATCGCAACGATCCTCGGAGCGCGTCCGGGCGATGGCATCCTCGGAGAGGAGGGCGGTGAGCGCCACGGATCCTCGCCTGTGCGCTGGGTCATCGATCCGCTCGACGGCACCACCAACTACCTATACGGCATCCCGCTGTGGTCGGTCAGCGTGGGCGTCGAGCTCGACGGTGAGGTGGTCGCGGGCGTGGTGTGCGCCCCGGAGATGGGATCGACGTACCTTGCCCGGCTAGGGGGAGGGGCCTGGGCGGAGTCCCGGCACGGCTCGCGGGCCCTGCGCGCCTCGGCCGTCACGGACCTAGCCCTATCGCTGCTCTCCACCGGATTCGGGTACGACAGTGAGCAGCGCCGCCGCCAGGCGGAGTCCCTTGTCGCCGTGGCACCACGGGTGCGCGATGTCCGCCGACTCGGGTCGGCCGCGATCGATCTGTGCTGGGTCGCAGCGGGACTCACCGACGCATACGTCGAATCGCGTCTCAATCCCTGGGATGTGGCGGCCGGTGCCCTTATCGCGCAGGAGGCGGGCGCCGTCGTGCTCGGTGCGCGAGATCCGCAGACGGCTCCCTTCGTCATGGCTAGTGCACCGGGGATTGCCGATCAGTTGCAGACGCTGCTCATGGCCTCTTCGACTCGTTAATCGATGCGGCGGAGCTCAGCGGCGTACCAGTGAGCGTTGTGCACGTAGGTGGTGGCAGCGTGCTCGATGAGCGCCGGATCCGCAGCGCCTTCGACGATGCGAGCCGGCACCCCGCGTGCTAGCGCGCGCTCCGGCACGATGGTGCCCGGGGCGACGAGCGCCTGCGCGGCGACCAGTGCTCCCTGGCACACGCGGGCACGGTGGAGCACGGTCGCCCCTGAGCCGACAAGAGCGCCGTCCTCGATGACGCACCCCTCGAGGTGAGCGAGATGGCCCACCGTGCATCCGTCGCCGATCACCGTGTCCAGTTCCCCCGTGCAGTGCACGATCGCGCCGTCCTGGATCGACGTGCGCTCGCCCACCAGGATCCGGCCGTGATCGCCTCGCAGGACCGCACCGGGCCACACGGTGGATTCCGCTCCGATGGCGACGGCACCGATGATGACGGCATCGGGGTGGACGAAGGCCCGATCGGAGATCTCAGGGGTCAACTCACCCAGGGCGTAGATCGGCATGGTCCCTCCTCGTGTGCGTGTCCCCGGCCAGTGTCCGCAACAATTCGTCCTCGCGCCACAGTGTCCCGGGGCGGGTCGAATCGGGCTCGACAGGGCCGCGTGTGAGGTGGCGCAGCGGCCTAGGGCACAATCTCGGGGTTGCTGGCACAATGCCATGCATCACCACTTGACCACTCGAGCTGCTGGGGGCACGCACCGCAATGGCTACCGACTACGACGCACCGCGCAAGACCGACGAGGAGCTCGCCGAGGACAGCCTCGAGGAGCTCAAGGCTCGTCGCGTCGATAAGGCGGCTTCCACGGTCGACGTCGACGAGGCGGAACTCGCCGAGACCCTGGAATTGCCGGGTGCCGATCTGTCCGACGAGAGCCTCACGGTGCGCGTGCTCCCGCGCCAGGCGGACGAATTCACCTGCAGTTCGTGCTTCCTGGTGCATCACCGCAGCCAGCTGGACCACGAGGGCAAGAACGGCCCGGTCTGCACGGACTGCGCCTAGCCGGCGACGATCCCGTCAGGACTCGTCGTCGGGGATCCCCTTGGACGCCGCCCGGTAGATCACGAGTTGGATCACGGCCGCCGTCGTGGCTGTCGCCAGAGTCCAGGTCAGGGCCCGGGCGAAGCTGACGGCGCGATCATCGACATTGGGTGGCTTCTTGCCCGTGACGGCCGAGTAGCCCGCGGAGAGCGCCCGGTCGGCCGCCCAGGTTGCGGCCAGGACCACGAAGGGCGCGGCAATCTTGAGCACAGGGTGCGCGGACTTCATCCGCGGCTCGGGAGAGTCCGACATGACCCCAGGCTATCGCTCGGCCTCCGGTGGCGGGCCCGGTGTCGGTGGGTGAGGAGCGAGGGCGGCCACGATCGCTGCGGTGAGGCGCTCGGGGTGGCGGGTGGTCACGACCCATCGGGGGTGGGGGTCCCGGGAGTCGTTGACGTCGATAGCCACCCCGCGCCGCGACGACCAGGGGCGCAGCACGAGATAGTCCCGCGGGTCACCATGTCGGCGCGCCTCGCGCATGCCGTGCGCATCCAGTGCGGATGCACCCGCAACAGCCGTGAGCGGCAGGCGCGCTCGCCCTGCCAGCACCACGCGATCATCGACGCGGATCGTGGGGCTGGTGAAGACGAGCACCCCCACGCCGGTGACCGCGACCGTCCCTCCGACAAGCCACCCCGCCGTCGCGCCGTACGCCGCCGAGTAGGCAACGCCGACGACGGCGGCCAGCGCGATGGCCAGCACCACGATCGCGATCGGCGGGTACAACCGCTCGCGGTAGACCGGGTGCTGACCGTCCCGACCCTCCACCCATGCGTGACCGGGGGCATCCGGCGACGACGCAGGGTCTCCCGGATGCAGCGCCATGCCTCCAGGGTGTCAGGGGCGACCGGCACGCGCGGATAGGGTCCGGGGGTGAGCGATCGTCGCGCGCGCCAGCGCAGTCCGCACCCACCCGACAACGCCGTCGTGCCGGCTCGCCACGAGCAGGCGCCGCGCCCGGGTGACGTAGTTGTCAGTCACTACCGGTGGTGCGTGGGCTGCGGTGCCGATCACCCGGCGGGCCTTCACCTGCGCGTCATCGCTGGCGAGGGGATGACGATGTCGAGCACACTCGACGTGGGCGACTTCCACCAGGGTGCTCCCGGTCTCGCCCATGGCGGCGTCATCGCGACAGCGATGGACGAGGCTATGGGGGCCCTCAACAGGCTGCTCCTCGTGCCGGTGGTCACGGTGCACCTCGAGGTTGACTACGTCAGGCCCGTGCCGGTCGGGACCACCCTGCACATCCACACCGAGATCGCCGGGCAGGTGGGGCGCAAGGTGTTCACCTCAGGTGTCGCCCGGCTCGACGCGCCCGACGGCCCTGTCGCGGTCGAGGCGGCAGCGCTTTTCCTCCAGGTGCCCATCGAGCACTTCGTCGAGCACGGCAGTCCCGCGCACATCGAGGCAGCCGTCCGGGAGCGCCCCGGTGGTGCGGCGGCCTGGCGACGGGAGGTCAGCCCGTGACCGAGTCGGTAGACGTGCTCATCGTCCGGCTGGATCCCGATCTGCCGCTGCCGGCTTACGCGCTCCCGGGCGATGCGGGCTTCGACATCTGCTCCCGCGTCGACGTGACCCTCGCGCCGGGTGAGCGGGTCGTCGTACCCACCGGCCTGGCACTGGCCCTGCCCGATGGCTACGCCGCCTTCGTCCACCCGCGCAGCGGCCTCGCCGCGCGGCACGGGGTCACGGTCGTCAACGCCCCCGGGACTATCGATGCGGGCTATCGCGGCGAGGTGCAGGTGTGCTTGCTCAACACCGACCTGCGCGAGACCGTGTCTGTGCGACGCGGGGATCGGATTGCCCAGATCGTCGTCCAGCGTGTGGTCCGGGCGGTCATGCACGAGGCCGAGCGCCTGCCCGACTCCCACCGTGGGCAGGGTGGCTACGGCTCGACAGGTAGCGTGAGCCGTCGCACAGAGGAGGATGCGTGAGCGAGCACGGACCCTGGGACGAGACGCAGGTCGACGGCCCCGATGGACGACTGGACTTCGGCGCGCTGTGGATCCGAGGAGTCAATGGCATGCAGGTCCAGGCGCAGGTCGACGAGGCTTCAGGTGCCGTGGGTGTCATCACGCTCAACCACGGCCAGGGTGGATTGCAGATCCAGGCCTTCGCCGCACCGCGCACGGCGGGCCTGTGGGATGAGGTGCGCGGCAAGTTGAAGGCTTCGATTTCGGGACAGGGCGGGGTCATCGAGGAGCACTCGGGCGACCACGGCATCGAGTTGCGCGGACGCGTCCCCGCGCAGGGTGGCCTGCAGCCGGTGAGATTCGTCGGCGTGGACGGGCCCCGCTGGTTCTTGCGCGGCCTCTTTCTCGGCTCGGCGGCCGAGCCCGGCGGGTCACCCGCACTGGAGGACGCGTTCCGCGACATCGTCGTGATTCGTGGGGGCGACGCCATGCCACCCGGTGATGCCCTGGCGCTGCGGCTGCCCGCTCAGGCCGCAGAGGCGTCCGATGAGGCGCCGATCCCGGAGTAGCCCCTGTGATCTAGGCCCGCGCTCCGCGCGTGGTGGCGAGGGCTTGCCTGAGTAGCCGGATCTCAGGGCGCGCGCCGAGTGCGATCGTGGGCCACCGCAGGTGCGAAGCCCAGTCCCACGCCACGGACGCCGGGTGGAATGCGTCCCCCATCCAGCCGAGCACCGTCACGGGCCCGCGAATGGCCGCGAGTTGCTCCGCCGTGGGTCCCATCCCGATGCTGGCCGCGTGGAGGCAGCGCGCGAGTTCGTCGTCGGCGTACTCAATCCAGGCGCGATCGAGTAGGGCTGCGATGTCCGGGTGAGCTCCGTCTGAGCGCAGTCGAAGGAGTGTCGCCGGGATCCCCTCGGCGGCGATGGAGTGTGCAGCGAGCAGCGTCGCGGTCGACGCGGTGCCCGGCGGGCCCAGCCATGCGGGGAGGACCAGGCGGATCCGGGGGAGTGCGCGCGTGCAAGTCGCGGCCCAGCGCGCGACGGCGTGCGCGCCGAGGCTGATGCCGACGACTTCCGTGCAGTCGCGATGGGCCAGGAGGGTCTCGTGAAGCCTGTCGACGATGTGTTCGATCTCACCTGAGCGGTCCTCGACGCAGACGGTTGCGGGCAGGGCACCCAGCAGGGCGCGCGCTGCTGCTCCCGTGGAGCCCGCGCCGTGGACGATCACCGTGGTCACGGTCGCAGTCTGGCCCACGGTGGCGGGTACCCTGCTGGAGAGCCCGGTCGCCTGGATCGGGTGCGGTCGAGGAGGCGCGCGTGGCCCGATGGTGGTCTTCCTGGACGCGCAGCCGGGACGAGGTCGAGGCGGGCGAGCTCGCAATGCAGGCGCATGAGCGGGGAGCCCAGGCGATTGCGGCCTGCCAGCGGGGTCAGAGCGTCTGCGTCCACGGCATGATCCGGTCGGTGACCCTCAGGCCCCGGGCCACGGCACCGAGCCTGGAGGCCGAGGTCTACGACGGCAGCGGTCTGATCACCCTGGTCTGGATTGGCCATCGTCGGCTGTCCGGCGTGGACGTGGG
>Ga0194133_10006166_pt1 | contig 14900 bp, 21 predicted proteins | sample TA2KigOf40mmetaG_FD_155448 | JGI IMG/M metagenome (GOLD analysis project Ga0194133, IMG submission 155448) | Freshwater microbial communities from Lake Tanganyika, Tanzania - TA2015055 Kigoma Offshore 40m | ecosystem: Environmental > Aquatic > Freshwater > Lake | place: Tanzania: Lake...
TAGCCGTAACGATTTAATCGTGCAGAGAACTGAGAATCCACAAGAAGAACCTCAAGCAGATAATCCTAACCAAACTGGAGATTATGAATTAGCCAATAGTAATCGCAGTGTAGATCGCAGATTGACAAATGTTGACAGAGAAACAGCAGAACGCACAGCACGCAACATGGAAGGTGAACTTGGACTCCAATACGGTAGCATCAGTGTGCAGAGGGTCGTTACTAGCTAAATACGTATATGCTAACTGTTGAACTATTTGAAGAACTTGCAGGACCGCCAGAGCCAACCCTAATAGACGCTCTGCGTGATTTCTTACCTATAGCAGTCCGTCATCTTAAACTCAAACACTTACCAAAGATTAAACTTTTACGCGATGTAAACACAGAGCATATGGCTAGTTTTGGTAAGTTCACAAACGACGATCGCATAGTGCATGTGGACATTGAAAATCGCCATCCTAACGATGTCTTACGTACTCTAGCACATGAGTTAACACACTATGCACAGGGGAAACAGGATCGCCTAGATGCTGACAGCGGGCGGACAGGTAGTACTATAGAAGATGAAGCCAACGCAGAAGCTGGTGTGATCATGCGTGAATTTAATACGAAATTTCCCCAGTACATGCAGTTGAAACCCATCATATTGCCAGAAACTTGGACTAAGAAATACAAGAAATCAATAAATTGCAGTAATCCCAAAGGATTTAGCCAAAAGGCACACTGTGCTGCCCGGAGAGCAAGACAAGCTGGCAAGAAGACCAAAAGCAAGAGTGTCAGTGAACAGCATTTAGATGAAAAGTGCTGGCCAGGTTACCATAAAGAAGGTAACAAAAAGATGTTTGGCAAAACCTATCCTAATTGTGTAAAGAACAAAAAGTCAAACGAAGGTGTAGCGGAAGATGCGAGGATAGCTCGCAAACCAGGACAACCAGCTAAATCAAAACAACACAGTGATCTATACACAGATGAAGATCCACGTGGTACTATCACTGGACTCAAGTTTGCCACTGTTGAAGATGCCCGTGCTAGTGTGACTAAAATAAGACGCAGTGGCCGTAGCCACGCACACAAAATACAAGCGGCAGTGGCCATGGAACAACGAGCTAAAGCCGCAGGTAAAGCTAGTGCGGCAGCAGTCTATAGAAAATATATTAACGCTAATAAGAAAACCAAATGAAATTCCTTATACTCAATGGTAGTTTAACTCCTCCAAAAGAATCTAACACTCAGAAAGTAGTGGATAGGGTAAGGAGAGAATTTGACCAATACAAAATAGAAACCAAAGAGATCATACTCAGAGATTTGAAATTTGAACCTGGTATTGACATAGCTAAACGAGATGGCACTCCAGACGATATGACAGCACTATTACGGGAAATATTAGACTATGATGCTGTGATATTCGCTACACCAATCTGGTGGGGCACTTACAGCAGTTATATACAAGCCGTTATGGAACGTATGGGCTATTTTGATGATTGGGGTATTAAAAACAATGTGCAACCATTATACGGTAAGGTGTTTGGTTGCTTGGTATCAGGTGGTGATGACGGTTGGCAGAATACGTTTGGTCAGCTGTTCCACTTTGCCAGCTATCTAGGTTTAACCGTGCCACCAGACGCATTTGTCAGTGCTGTTGGTCCAGGCGCCAAGGACAAAGCCAGCCAAAAAGAATTTGATGAATTAGTAAGGGTATTTGTGCGTAATCAAATAGCCTGGACTGAACTAATGGTTACCAGCAAGATTGGCACAAAAGTGCAGGCACAAAGAGGCAAGAGGACTGGCTATACCAGTGCTCCTAGTTTCAAGACCGGCATGATCGGAGCCCGTAAATAATGAAAATCCGTGATATCCTTCAGGAAAACTTTGCCGATGGTAAGAATCCACAAGACAAGGGTGATAGCCAACGCCACGGTATACCTAAAGGTGCTACTATGGCACAATTACAAAAAGCAGCTAAAAGCAAAGGTCGTCGAGGACAGCTAGCTCGCTGGCAGATAAATATGCGTAGAGGTCGTAAAAAATGAGAGATTTAATTAGTATCATTGAAGCATTAGAACAAGGTTGTCCACCAGCTACGCAGGATATTGATCTTAACCTACGTAATCGTCAGAAAGCCATAGATGAATATCACTATGGTCCCTTAAATCCCAACGAGCCTAACGATGAATATTGGCAAGAACTAGCAGACAAGTGGAATACCAGTGACATAGAATCAGTCAAACAGAATCGCTGTGGCAACTGTGCGGCGTTTGACATATCAGAAGACATGCTGGATTGTATAGCCAAAGGTATAGGCAGTGAACCGGGATCAGATGCCATGGACACTATCGATGCAGGTAATCTAGGCTATTGCAAGTTCCTGAAATTCAAATGTGCGAGTAAACGCACCTGTGACGCTTGGGTCGAAGGGGGTCCTGTTAGATAATGAAAATATTTGAAGTTACACAAACATCGCAGACATTTGATCATCTTACAAATAAGAAGCTTAAACGTATTTTATTATCAGGACCTAAAAATCTTGATGAGATAGCGTGGGCCATGGACTATACCCAAGATGCTCTACACGACGACTATGACAATGAGATGATTGACAGCAGGACTTTTGATGCTAGAAGCAGTGCCTTTAGGCATGCTGAAGCGGCTTTCCATGATGAAGACGGTGAATTTAATCCCGATGCTGACATAGACGCGACTCTAGCCCATCTAAAACAATTTTGGAGTGTATAATATGAAGATAAATGAATTCTTGTCAGAATCAAAAATAGCAGAAGAAATCTACCATGGCAATGCATTTTTTGAAGCCTATGGTGAAATGTGGTATAACGAAGATGAACAATTGGATGAAGCAGAGTATCGTGGTCGCAAAGTACCTCTTGGCAAGCCTATGCGTGGCGATGTTAAGAAATTTAAGGTTTATGTTAAAGATCCTAGCACTGGTAACATCAAAAAAGTAAATTTCGGTGATCCTAACATGCGTATCAAGAAGTCAAATCCAGCACGCCGTAAATCATTTAGAGCACGCCATAACTGTGCTAACCCGGGTCCTCGCACCAAAGCTCGTTACTGGTCATGCCGCAAGTGGTAATGTAGATGAATAATTGGGATATCTACGTAAGAGAGTCGTATGATATCGTTCGCAGAGCAGAGTGCGAGCTAACAATTAATTTGACACACGAAATAGAAGCCTACGTGGTCCATTTGTTTGCCCATTATCTGGACAAACCTCAAGTGAATACAGTCCCAGTTGGAATCAAATTGCTTAGTAGTGCCACTCTTCCCGCACAGGCCAAGAAAGAACTACTCAAAAACATAGGTGATGAATGCCTATTGATCAACAGCATGGAATGGGGGAAGTATCGTTGGCCTACTGAAGTCTACTATAGTGATATAGGGCAAATAGCCTACATGAGCCGTGCTTATGCTGAGCGTCCACCCGAAGACCTATTCGATGATTTGGCTTATGAATTCCAAACTGCTACCTGTATACTACGCAAGTGTAGAATAAATTAACCAAACATCGTAGACACGGTTAAATACTTCAAGTATAATATAATTTTAAGTCAAGGAAATGATCATGTCAAAAATGTTTTCAGGCGAACAAAAAGCCAAACTAACACAGTTAATCGAAGAAGGTATTGCAGTATTACAAGAAGTAGAAGATTTGAGCGCAGGCTTAAACGATACTGTTAAAGCAGTCGCTGAAGAACTAGAAATCAAACCAGCTATCCTTAAAAAAGCCATTAAGATCGCTCAAAAATCAAAATTAACTGAAACCAATGCTGATCACGAAACTTTAACTGATATTTTACAAACAGTTGGTCGCACAGTTTGAAGATAGATTGGCACACAACTGCCAATTTTATCAGACGTGATTGGCACAGCCATCCCGTAAGATTATTTTTAGAAGTATGTAATTGGTTATTAAATATAGTTATAGCATTATCAGTTAGCTTAACAGTGCCCTATACCAATTGGCTCATAGTGTATCCTATTATATTTGTGGCACTAAGTATAAGCTTGTATACCAGTATTAGCCGTGGCAGTTTTGGATTACTAATGACCACAATTACATTATTTGTTATCGATAGTGTAGGATTTTACCGAGTATTAGTGTTATAATAACAAAAAACGTCCATACAGGGCATGAAGAGTGTGTGTGAGCTAGAAGTCGCACAAAAAGGAAAAAAATGAGTTACGTAGACGCACTATTCGATCGTACAAAGGATCGGATTTATATCGTAGAGAGAGTCAATGGGCTAAGAGAATATCAAGAATTTCCTGCCAACTATACTTTTTATTATGATGACCCCCGCGGTAAGTTCCGCACTATGTATGATACACCTGTCAGCCGTTTCAGCACACACATAGGCAAAGAATTCCATAAAGAACTCAAAATCAATTCAGGTAAACGCATCTGGGAAAGTGACATCAATCCCGTTTTCCGTTGCCTAGAAGAAAACTATCTAGGCAAGCCTAGCCCAAAATTACACACAGCATTCTTTGACATTGAGGTTGACTTTGATCCTGTCAGAGGATTCAGTAAACCAGACGAGCCATTCAATCCTATAACCGCGGTAAGTGTTTATCTTGATTGGCTAGACAAATTGGTTACCATGGTAGTGCCACCTAAAAGCATGAGTTGGGAAACTGCCGAAGAAATCTGCGGACAGTATGACAACTGTTTCCTGATGGAACGTGAAGAGGATCTGCTGAAAACATTCTTAGACTTGATCGATGATGCTGATATTCTAAGTGGTTGGAATTCAGAAGGTTTTGATATTCCGTATATGATACAACGTACCAATCGCGTGTTATCAAAAGATGATACACGTAGATTCTGTTTATGGGGGCAATTTCCCAAGCAACGTGAATTTGAACGCTTCGGTGCGGCTAATATGACTTTTGATTTGATTGGTCGTGTGCATATGGACTATATGCAACTGTATCGCAAGTATACCTATGAAGAACGTCATAGCTACAGCTTAGATGCTATCGGCGAATATGAACTAGCAGAAAGCAAAACACAGTATGAAGGTACCTTAGATCAACTGTATAATAAAGACTTTCCTAAGTTTATTGAATATAACAGACAAGATACAGCACTACTAGCCAAACTAGATAAGAAACTACGCTTCTTAGATCTAGCCAATGAATTGGCGCATGATAACACTGTGCTACTACAGACAACAATGGGTGCTGTGGCTGTTACTGAACAGGCTATTATCAATGAAGCACATCAATTAGGTATGGTTGTGCCGAATCGCAATCGTGATGAACAGTTTGATACACAGGCCGCAGGTGCTTATGTAGCAACTCCTAAAGCAGGCATGCATGACTACATTGGTGCTATTGACATTAACTCACTATATCCTTCAGCGATTCGCGCACTTAACATGGGTCCAGAAACTATTGTAGGGCAACTGCGTCCTGTGATGACTGAACACTATATCAACGAGAAACAGCAAGGAGGTTCGTCATTTGCTGACGCATGGGAAGGTTTGTTTGGATCTCTAGAATACACTGCGGTCATGAACGGTGAAGTAGGTACAGAGATTACTATCGACTGGGCAAATGGAACTAGCGACATAGTTAGTGCGGCAGACTGTTGGCGCTTAATCTTTGACAGCAACAAACCTTGGATACTCAGTGCCAACGGAACTATCTTTAATAATGAACGCAAAGGTGTTATACCAGGCTTGCTAGAACGTTGGTATGCTGAACGCCAAGACATGCAGGCCAAAAACAAAGAAGCCACAACAGATGAAGATAAAGCATTCTGGGACAAGCGTCAGTTGGTTAAGAAAATTAATTTGAACAGTTTATATGGTGCTATCCTTAATCCAGGATGTCGTTTCTTTGACAAACGTATCGGACAATCAACAACTTTAACTGGCAGAACAATAGCCAAGCACATGGATGCTTATATCAATGAATGTATAACGGGCAAGTATGATCACATAGGTGAAGCGATTATCTATGGTGACACTGACTCTTGTTATTTTAGTGCTTACCCAATGGTTCGTGCAGATGTTGAAGCAGGTCGGATGGAATGGAACAAAGACATAGCAGTAGGTTTGTATGACAGTATCGCAGATCAAGTCAATGAAAGTTTTCCTTCGTTCTGTGAACGTGCTTTCCATACTCCTAGACGCCAAGGTGAGCTGATCAGGGGTGGTCGTGAGCTAGTAGCACTCAAGGGGCTATTCATCAAAAAGAAACGTTATGCTGTGCTGATATATGACATGGAAGGTAAGCGATTAGATAGCCACGGTGTGCCAGGTAAAGTAAAAGCCATGGGTTTAGATTTAAAAAGATCCGACACACCAAAAGTCATACAGGACTTTTTAAGCAACATCTTGCTTGATGTGCTTACAGGCGCAGATCGCGACGCTATCATCACCAAAGTGCGCGATTTTAAATTACTGTTCACAGAACGTCCAGCTTGGGAAAAAGGCACACCTAAACGTGTAAATAACTTGACCAAATATACTAAAGAAGAAGAACGTCTAGGTAAAGCCAATATGCCAGGACATGTGCGTGCGGCTATGAACTGGAACAATTTGAAACGCATGATGAATGACAACTATTCAATGGCTATCGTTGATGGTATGAAGACTATCGTATGTAAGCTCAAAGACAATCCATTAGGCTATAGCAGTATTGGTTATCCCACAGATGAAACACACATACCACAATGGTTCAAAGAACTACCTTTTGATGATGCTAGTATGGAAACTGGTATCGTAGATCAAAAGGTAGAAAACCTATTGGGTGTGCTGAATTGGCGTATCGCAGAAAACACACAGATCGCCACAACATTTGATAATTTGTTTACATTTGAATGATGCCTAGCTTACATCCTTACGTAAAATTTCGTAACAGTTTAATCTATAAACTTGACAGATTAGCTGCCAACGGATCAATAAATGATGCTATTGAACAGTTAGGACTAATTGTATCGGAAAATCAAGATGTCGAAAGATTTGTGGCTTATGAAAAATTAGATCAAACCAAGATTCGCTACGATGAAATCTTAACCATGTTAGAATCTATTCAAGAACATAATAACTCAATAATCAATGATATAAATGAAAAGATTGATAGTGTGGCTGGTCAGTTTACAATTAATTCTAAAGATAATTTGTCTTTCCAAGTATTCCGAATAGATTCTGATGTAAGCCAATTAATATTAGACAGAATGCAAAAGTATGCTGATTGGTCTTATCCGGGACTTAGGTTAGGTTGTAGATATGTAGGACAAAATACAGTTGATGAAAATAGAAATCAAGATAATAGTTTCTCTACACTATTGTCAAATCACATGGTTGCTTTAGATCCTCTATATTTTTGTGATGTTAATAATTCTTTGATATCTGCTGTCACAGACCATTTCCTTGATGCATACAAAAATAGAATTAGGAAATATATTTTAGATCAAGATTTATCTATTTTACCTCAGAATCAATTCGGTTTTGTTTTTTGTTGGTGGGTATTTAATTTTATGAGCATAGATGCTGTCAAACAACATCTTAAACAAATATATGGCTTACTACGTCCAGGCGGTACTTTAATGTTTAGTTATAACAACAGCGACATATTTGAATCAGCTAGGCTAGTTGACATGCAGATTATGAGTCACACTCCATTAAGGCATTTGATACGAATATGTGATGAAATTGGGTTTATGATTGAGTCAACGGTTGATATGGAAAATTCAGACCCATTAGTAGAACGCATAAGTTGGATAGAAATCAAAAAACCTGGCTATTTAAAAACAATTAAACTACAACAAGTTTTAGGCAAAATCGAATCAATAAAATAATTTTATCAAACCACTTGCAAGATCTAAATAAACCATATACAATATATTATCAAAGGAGAAACACATGAGAGACCATCTATTAGACATCGTTAAAAACACTTATGGTTTAGGCATTATTGACTTAGTTAAAGTATCAGGCACAGATTCAGAAACATCAATTGAAGCACTAGCTGAAGATCGTTCCGTTATAGTCCAGGCTAAACTAAATGGACCAGTAGCAGAGTTTGTTGGTATATTTGGTATGCCAAACTTAGGCAAACTAAACACTATCTTAGGTATTCCAGAATACAAAGACAATGCCAAAATTACATTAACCAAACAAGATCGAAATGGGGTCCAAGTTCCAGTGGGATTACATTTTGAAAACGCCGCCGGTGACTTTAAAAACGACTATCGCTTCATGAGCCAAGAGATCGTCAATGACAAACTCAAAACAGTTAAGATGCGACCAGTTACCTGGAACGTTGAATTTGAGCCAACTGTAGCTAATATCCAAAGACTTAAATTCCAAGCGTCAGCGAATGCAGAAGAAGCAAACTTCACTGCTAAAACTAATAATGGCAATTTAGAATTAAGTTTTGGTGATCATTCAAGCCACGCAGGTAACTTCGTATTCCAAGCAGGGATAACAGGCACATTGAGTAAAAATTGGTCATGGCCAGTTAATGCTGTTATCAGCATCTTGAATCTAGCAGGTGATAAGAAGTTTAGCATCAGCGACGAAGGTGCGGCACAGATCACGGTTAACTCAGGTCTCGCAACCTACAACTTTATCCTACCAGCACAGAGCAAGTAATGACATTAGGCCGTTGGGTACACCTCGGGCATAGGTTAGGTGAATGTTGGGTTGACAAAATCAACAACATCAGCTATATAAACATTCCTAAAAATGCCAGCAGTTTTGTTAAGGGTGTGCTGATCGGGTCTGGTGGATTTTGGCATCACAGTGAAACTCTTGTAAATAGCACGGAAAATTTGGTCATGTTACGTGATCCTATCGATCGTTGGTGTAGTGGTATCACTCAGTATCTATATAATAGCAAACAGGATCTATCTATTAATGAAATATTTGATCGTATAACATTTGATGATCATACAGATCTGCAGACGTATTTTTTACAAGGAGTAGATCTAAGTCGAGCAACGTTTATGCTGGTTAACGATAATTTAAGGAAAAATTTTAATAATTGGATCTATAATCGAGGCTATAGAACCAATGTTGATATTGCTATAGAATATAATGCTAGTAAAGATGATAATCGTCAAACTACCAAAGAATATTACATCAAATTACTTGAACAAAATCCAGAACTAGTGTTAAAATTACAAAAATACTTTGAAGAAGACTATAAACTAATTGGCGGCGTAAAATTTTATGAGACGTGATAACTTAACAGCAAAACAAAATGATTACGCTGTATTCTTACCGGCATTGAGTGGCTTCTATGCTACCTATGTAGGTAAACAAAGACATGATCCTACGTATGTAGATCCGGCACGTATTCCAGCAGACTTCGAAAATGGCATCGAAGGGCTTAATTGGCTTAATCCCGATGCCGCATACTTTCCCTATCAATGGGCCTTATACTCAGCAGGACATGCAGAACTTGATGTAAAAAAACATAGTCCCAAGGAAGATATGATACGCAATAGAGATCGCAGTCGTAGTTTTGTATTAGGTGATTCAGGTGGATTTCAGATTGGTAAAGGTGTATGGGAAGGTGATTGGAAAAATCCCGCCTGTCCTAAAGCACAGAAAAAACGCGAGTTAGTATTAGACTGGATGGATGCTTACATGGATTATGGCATGATCCTTGATATTCCAGCCTGGGTATGTCGTAGTCCAGCAGGTCGTCTAGCCACAGGCATTACTAGTTACATGGAAGCAGTACAGGGCACATATATCAATAACGATTATTTCATGGCAAACCGTACAGGTGCATGTAAGTTCTTAAACGTCCTACAAGGTGAGAATCATATCGAAGCAGAAGATTGGTATCAACGCATGAAAAAGTACTGTGATCCTACACAATACGAAAGACCATTCAATGGATGGGCCATGGGTGGTCAAAACATGTGTGATCTTCACTTGATCATGAAACGATTAATCACCTTACGCTTTGATGGCTTGTTACAGGAAGGTTTACATGATTGGATGCACTTCTTGGGCACAAGCAAACTAGAGTGGGCTATCTTGCTTACAGATATCCAACGTAGTGTTCGAAAGTATATTAATCCTAAATTTACTATCAGTTTTGACTGTGCTAGTCCTTTCCTAGCTAGTGCTAACGGACAGATTTATATCCAGACTGAATTAGAGCATCAAAAGAAATGGACTTACCGCATGGTACCTAGTGTAGATGATAAGAAATATTCCACAGATTCCCGTCGTTTTGGTGATGCTGTGTTGCAGGATAAATTATTTGCTGGTTTTACAGATAGTCCAATTAGCAAACGCTGTACTATCAAAGATATCTGTATCTATAAACCAGGCGACCTAAATAAGATAGGCAAGGAAGGTAGGACATCGTGGGACAGTTTTAGTTATACTATACAGATGGGTCATAATGTTTGGAGCCATATTAACGCTGTACAAGAAGCCAATAGAGAGTATGATGCAGGACGATATCCAGCTATGATGCATAGTGAACTAGCAGATAAGAAAACAACCAGAAGTTATAATGGTATCACAAGATTCCGTGAAATGGTTGATATGATTTTCAGCGTTAACAACAGAAAAGATGCACTAGAACTAGTTGATTATTTTGAAGCATACTTAACTGACATCAGAGGTACTAGAGGTGCAACTGGTGATGCTACATACAGTGCAGGTCCGCAGTTCAAGAACTTGTTTATGCAAGATGAAGCAGAAGAACATCATAGAGATGACAGTGGACTAGATGAAACTAATTTGGATAATTTAGAAACTGAACTAGGAGAGTAATATGAGCAGCAGAGAAAAACTAAAACACTATCTTAAACAATTACAAGAACGTCATGCAGAATTAGAAAAGAAAATCACTGATGGTTATACACACTATCTAGATGATCAACATCTCAGCAAAATCAAACACGAAAAATTAGGTGTAAAGCGTGAAATTACTCAAACTGAAAAACAACTGGCAGAATACAATGAAGCGTGAATATTCAGCGGGAACTAAAGAAAATATCACATTCTTTACAGGTGTTGAAATTGAACGCACTCCTGCATATGGAATGCGTACACTATTTGTTACAGGTGTTCAACCCGTAGATGAAATCCTAAAGCTGGCTGCGGGCTATAACTGTGCTCATATTTACTTTGGTGCTAATCAAAGTTTTCCCAATCTGGCCACAGACGACGCTGATGGGTGGAGACCATGGGAACGCATGATTGGTCAGTGTTTAGAAGCAGATCTTTGGTGTACTTTGGACTTTGATGTTAGTGTTGTGATGGGTGTACTAGAAATGCCTGTTATTGGACACAGACGTTTTATTCCACAAATTTCGGTAAAACTGCCATACTTGACACAGCTAGGATATAATGCTACAATAAAGATTGATGACTTAGATTTTGAGCATTCGAATCCGGGCGTTTGGTGCCACCGTCTACGTGACTTAACCACAACAGAGACTTTTACTGATTGGGATCAGTACGGAAAGGATGAAATTATAAAATGAAAATTATTGATTATATAGTAATACATTCAAAAAGAGAAAATGAAGATAGATTAGAAATCACTAATTGGTGCATTCAAACATTTGGTAACGAAGGATGGTGGATTAATTCTGATTATCGAGAAGAAGGATGTTTTAAAATAACTTTTACTGATCTTAAAGATGCAGAATTTTATATAATGAAATGGGGCGGTATGATTTTAGAAACTGTCTATAAACCTGAGCAAGTACTACAAGTCGATGAAGAAGTATTTGCTAAATTATTTGAGATAAAATAATGATACTAGAAGAACGCGAACGTGTAGAACGAATAGTAAAATCCAGCCAAAAGAAAGTATGGGTCACTTTCCAACGTGAAGGTATCCATTGTTTTCCAGCGGCGGCCACAGATCCTAAACTAGCTGATGTAGCATTCCTAGCACATCCGCATCGTCACATGTTCCATTTTAGGATAAGTATTGATGTATACCACGATGACAGAGAACTAGAATTCATACAGTTTAAACGCTGGTGTGAAAGTCTTTACAGTGGTGTGCTAGAACTTAATTATAAAAGCTGTGAAATGATCGCAGATGACTTATATCTGCAGATAGCTGAAAAGTATCCCAATCGTGATGTTTGGATAGAAGTATCTGAAGATGGCGAAAATGGGTGTTATGTTGAGTATAATCATACTCGTCCTTATCAAACTGTCACTGTATAGGAGAAATTATCGTGGCAAATCCAAATTGGGTAAACAAGTATCTACGCATGAGCCCAGAAGTAAGACAAATTTTCAATGATCTAGACGCATGGTGTAACTATTGTCGTTTCCGTATGATCAAATATGATCCAGCTGATCTATATCGTAGTCCTGAATACAAAGAATGGCAAGAACGACGCAAGAAACGTCAACAGTGGCAGGCTCGCAACGGTAATGTTCGAACCTACAATAACAACAGAGGGCAGTGATGACAGTATTTCTAGTAGATCTAGAAGCAGTTGAAACCAGGTACACAGGCCAATGGAAGACTCATGTACCCAATCTGTTAAAGGAGCATGGACACAATGTTGTCATTATTGATGGACCCACAGATATTCCTCAGGCTACTACTCCCGGTGCTTTTCTCAACTTTGGTGGTACAAATGTTTACAAAGCTGATCAAGTTGGGAAAATTGGGCGCCTGTTTACGGATGGCAAGGTTCACGCTGGAGATCACTTCATTTTTACTGATGCTTGGCATCCTGGCATCATTAATCTTAAATATATGTCCGAGCTGTTGGGCATAAAGGTAAAGATACACGCACTTTGGCACGCTGGCAGTTATGATCCACAAGACTTCCTAGGCAGATTGATCGGTGATGCTGAATGGGTGCGCCATGCAGAGAAAAGTTTCTTCTATGCTATTGATTATAATTACTTTGCTACAGATTTCCACATTGACATGTTCTGTTTCAACTTATATAAATCACCTCGCTGGATGTTTAAAGATAGGATAGTGCGCACAGGTTGGCCTATGGAGTATATGGCAGAAGTTTTAGCATCTTATAAAAACTTATCTAAACGTGACCTAATCTTGTTTCCACACAGAATAGCACCAGAAAAGCAGGTTGAGATTTTCCGAGATCTGTCTATAGCTTTACCTCAATATGAATGGATCGTGTGTCAAGATCAACAGCTAACTAAAGATCAATATCATACTTTATTAGGTGAATCTAAAATTGTTTTCTCTGCTAATTTACAGGAAACACTTGGTATTAGCTGTTATGAAGGCACGTTAGTTGATGCAGTGCCAATGATTCCAGATAGACTAAGTTATAAAGAAATGTACAGTGATGCGTTCAGATATCCTAGCGAATGGACTCAGTCATGGACAAGCTATCTAGAACACAAACAAGAATTAATAGACATTATCGTTTGGTCCATAGAAAACTATGAAAGCCGTATCAAACTTGTGCGTGCCAATGCTGCGAGCCTCACAGACAATTTCTTTTCAGCTATCAGTCTAATAAAAAATGTTCAGTAAGATCAGTGAGTTTGAATCAGCACTGGCCAAGTTCACAGGTGCTCCATATGCGGTGATGACTGATTGTTGCACACATGCTATCGAACTTTGTCTTAGATATGATAATGTCAAACGTGTGATGTTCCCAGCACATACCTATCTCAGCATACCGATGACCATGCACAAGCTGGGTATTGAATACTCATTGAGTGACAAAGCATGGACGGGTGAATATCAGTTTATTGGCACACGTATCTGGGACAGTGCTAGATTACTTAAAGAAGGTATGTATAGACCAGGACAATTACAGTGCCTAAGTTTTGGTTATAGTAAACCACTTGAAATTGGTCGTGGTGGTGCTATCTTAACAGACGATGTAGAAATCTATAATATCCTTAGCCAACAGCGTTATGACGGTCGTGATTTAACCATCAGTCCCTGGGAACGTCAAAAAGTATTCCGTGTGGGGTATCACTATAAACCCACGGTAGAAGAAGCCCAACGTGGTTTAGATTTATTACCAACCATAGATCAAACGCCTAAATACAAAGAATATCCAGATCTGCGTGAAATTATTATCAAATAGTTTGACACCGCCTAAATAAACCTATATAATATAAAAATATGGCAATCCTCTGCCTTAACATGGGAGATAGAAATTGATAAAATATCGAGTAAGTGAAACTGTTCGAAATAATCTAAAAGCTGATAATAAACGCTTTTGGGCTGGAGATAATATCTCAGAATATATCACAGAAGAAACCAAACAACAGTTAATCGACGAAGCTACTGAAGCATTTGAAAGTGTGCTTGATGTTCTGTTAATTGACCGCGAGACTGATCCAAATTCAAAAGGCACAGCAAGACGCCTTGCAAAAATGTATTATAATGAACTTATGGCAGGTCGCTATGATCCAGCGCCTGATGCTACAGCTTTTCCAAATGATTCGAAGGATAGATATGAAGGTATGCTCGTTGTTAGAAGTGAGCTTCGCAGTATGTGTAGTCATCATCATCAACCAGTCGCTGGGGTCGCTTACATTGGTATAATCTCAGCGCAAAAACTCATCGGATTATCAAAATACACACGCATAGCACAATGGTGCGCCCGTCGTGGTACCTTGCAAGAAGAATTATGTAATGACATTGCCAGAGAAATTATGAAGGCCACTGGCAGTGAGAACGTAGCAGTCTACATCCAGGCAACACATGGATGTTGTGAGAACAGAGGCATCATGGCTCATAGTTCATTGACCCAGACCACAGTACTTAAAGGAGCATTTAACACTGATCCTGGTACTAAGAAAGAGTTCATGGATAATATTAAACTTCAACAGGAATTTGCACCAAGATAAAGGAGAACTAAATGAAACTTAAAAAATTAGTTTCAGGAATGATCATAGCAGGATCATTGCTGAGTCATCAGGCATT
>Ga0194133_10006167_pt1 | contig 14900 bp, 10 predicted proteins | sample TA2KigOf40mmetaG_FD_155448 | JGI IMG/M metagenome (GOLD analysis project Ga0194133, IMG submission 155448) | Freshwater microbial communities from Lake Tanganyika, Tanzania - TA2015055 Kigoma Offshore 40m | ecosystem: Environmental > Aquatic > Freshwater > Lake | place: Tanzania: Lake...
AAACCCTCCTGAGCAACCGATCAACCCCCCAAAATAACCCAAAAAAATTAAAATCATGTTACCTGCTAATCTGTCCCAATCAACCCCATACATTTTAACCAAAAGGATATTTATTCCTGACCCAACCAGCTCCCCAAAAGCATGCTTTCACTTCATCTGTCCCAACCATCAGCATGGAAACTTCATGCTTTAAGAATTGTTAAATATCAATTACTGAAATCATGAGGGTCCCAAAACATAGGCTTAGGGGCAAAAATCAGTTGGTCTTATAAAACAGCTCCCATATCAAATTCAATTTTAAGGGGAGCCAGAGTGGGTAACTTTCACATCAAACACACAAAAAATTACTTTTATACCATCCCATTGTACTGTGTGCAACACCAAGGACCCTTTAACTCAGACTCCCTTAAAATTTCAAAAATCCCCTTTGAACATTTTGTTGCTCACAGAGGAGGAGATAGAGATAACAGACAGGCAACAAACCCGTACCCAAACTTTTAGTGTAATGAAAAATATAACCCTCCACTCAAAGGAATGTAGATCGCCTCTTCTAATTGGAGTTTTGGGCACCTCAGGTCTAAGAATAAGGACCGAGGAAAACGAAGATTGATATGGGTTATTTTTTATTCAAGAATAAATTGAATGGTTACTTGGACTGCAAGAATAAAAGTAGTTTACAATTAATCTCTCATCAAACTGAAGGCTCGGCTTCACACACTTGGCTTCAATCAGTTGTTCGTTGGCATTTAAAAAACAGTCTTGTAGAAACAATAGAACCAATTTTATGCAGACGCTGGTCTTGGCTTAAGTATAAGCTTTCCTGTCTCGTCACAGTCCATTGCAAAGTCAAAAAGAACTTCTCGTGTACGGTTTACAAATATCGAAGGTGCAACAACTCTGCGATGTGCTCCCATCATAAGAAGAACTATAAAAAATTACACCAAAATAAGCATTTGAAAACATAGATTATTTTCGATAATGAGAGCCCAAAAGTATTTTTTTAAGTAACCAAAGTTCAAACATAACGAAGATTTGAGAAGTGAGAATATTGTAAGCAAACTTTACAATAGATTGAACCTTAGTATTAAAAATATACTCTAAATGTAAGATTAGAAATATACACCAACTTTGTAAAGTTTGTTTATATTATCAAATCTTAATTAAGTTCTTACTTTTGGGGCTGAAAAATTCAATTATTCAACATCATTGATGAGATAAACTCACGTAAAAGCATTAGTGTTGATGCAGTGAAAAAAGTATGGTTGAGGATGGAAGAGACAAAAGAAACCTCTGCAGTGGCTGGATCACTTATCCAGTAAAATGCACCTATTGCCACACAAAGAGAGGAAGTCTAAAAAAGTAAAAGAGTAAAAAAAACATGTAAGATTTTAAAGTTCAGGCAAAGGTCAGTCTAAAATTTACTCACTGCAAGTATCACTCTCCATCGAAAAGCTGATGGCCCTGCACTTGCTATTATTTCTGTCAGTCTCCGCTCAAAGGCTTTTAAATCTTCACACGCGACTTGCTCCATAGAAGACATGCTTTAGTAACTAAGCAGCAGTTTTGCTTATTTTTCCTTAATTTAAAGATTTTAAGGGATGAACAATTAATTAATTTATCCTAATATTAATGCGATTGTTTACGATTGTTTGTTTGTTTGCTCCAACCACCTTCCCCAAATTGCGAAAAAGGTTTCCCCAGTGAAGAAGATTTGGCCATTAGGCAATTATGAAGAATAAATCTGTTAGTTTGTATCAAAAATATACCCTAAATGCTAAAATAATCAACAATAAATTAAGCTTGAATTCGAAACCAAGGCAAGCCCAAAATTTTATAAAAATTGAAGCTATGAAAAAGTGTTCTAAATACAAACATTGAAAAGTTTGGTTACATTCTAAGATATTTGTTAAGTGATCGGACGAGAACTGGTGGTTTCAGCATGGTATGGTTCAATCTTTGTCAAAGCAGTAAATACCCTTCTCAGGTTCAACAGTTCACCTATTTTTGGGGATGGATTCTGTATTCTACAAAAAGAAAATTGGTTGATGGCCAAGTATTAATTTTTCTCACCTTTTGAGGAGCGATTTGGTTTAAAAACAAACAACCTGAGGGAGTTTAGATAAATTTTGCATTGATTTTAGGGAAAAAAGAAGTTTTTTTCTTAGTATACAAACGACCCACACTAGAAGCTTTGTTTTGAACTGAAAATGCACTATTGCCAAAGGAAAAAAATATGTCACTTTAAAATTACTGAATTATTACCCAGTTTCATAATTTTTGACTAATTAAAAAAACTATAACAAATAAATAAAATCATTATTTGATTATTATACAAAACAAAAGTTTTAAAAAATCGGAAAAAGTTTTGAAATTTTGAAATTTACCAAAACAGATTTGTGTGAACTGCTCTGGCAGATCCCATTTTTAAAAAGCAATTTGTTTTTTCTCGATCAAAATGTAAAAATTACGTCAACCTTTTTTCAGTGGCAGAAGAAAATTGAAGTTGAAACGTTTTTAAATTAATTTTAGAGAGATAAATTAATTGGAGAAAACCCCCAACTGTTTAAAACCATTATGAAAAAATGAATCTCGGGATCCATTTCTGTTGAAATGAGCAGCTTGAGCGAAAAAATCAACAGACTGAAAGGTAATTTTTGAATATTCTTTAATCAATTTGAACAGATTGTTCCCTTTAAAATTCAGTTGATTAGAAAAAACGTGTTTTGTTCAAGTTCTTTAACATTGCAAATCCATGGTCAATTTTAATAGCAAGTGTTAGATAGCTTTTACAGACAACTGGCTGAAATATCTTACAATGGAGAAAGCCAACATGTAGCTGGGTATCGACATATAATGAGTGGGTTTGTTTAAGGCCAAAGACGATAAAATCTGTAGTAAGAACTAAGAGAAAAATTAATTCACAGAAACTATAGTAATTAAATTCTTAGACAAATAGATTTTGAACCTTATGTCCATTATGCTTTTGTGTTTTTTCAACTAAGACGGGCCTTTGAGCCAGATCCTTACATATCACCACAGAAAGACATCACATAAACCAAAAAAGGCCAAGTTGCTACATTACAAAGACCCCTTAATGGTACTTCTGGCTTTTGAGCGACGGTCCAAAAAATATATTGCTAACCCAACCCCACTTGGGGACTAGTTACGTTTGGTTGTCCCGCCGCAAAAAAAACACCTAACCTGCCCAACCTGCGGGGCTACGACAAAAATTTCCCAAATCGGTGGGACAACCAAAGTAAACTAGTCCCCTAACTTGACCTAACCTCCCCCTAACCTAACCCTGCGGGGCTATTTTATTGCTAACCTAACCTGACACATTCCTCAAAATTGCCCCTAAGGGGCAATTTTTCGGGGTCTAACTTTATTTACTGTCGTGCAAAAGTCAGTCTCTTTTTATATAGGGTTCAGACCCCATTATGAATATCTGTCACTTACAGTTTAAATGTGTGAAAGAAAATAATTGTTGCATTGGATAGAGTTATATCCTCCCAAGAATTTTGTGTACCAGATATTTAATTTTTGTCCAGTTCGGCTTTAGTGTTTAAGCCGAATAAACAGCCTTGTTAAGACAACCAACACTGCTCAAGTTTACGTGCTTGCAGAAGTTAGGTATTTCTCCCCTGACAAAAAAATACCTGGCTACTTAATTTGCTAATGTTGCAAAGTTTCAGCATACAGTTGGTATTGTGTCCTCATAAAGTCGTATTCCATATTATATTTCTAAAAGTGGCAAGCATTTCTGCCCCATCTTATAGATAAAAGTTTAGTATCTCTACTTGATTGACATTTTCATGAATAGCGACGAATGAATCGATTTCAGTATTCATTTGTAAATTATATTCGTTGGATTAAACTTTGAGCTTTCCTTCAATTCTAATCAAAAACCATTCAAAGAAAAAACCTAATCTTTGAGATGATTGAAATGAAGCCTCTTTAAAGAAAAATCATCTTTGATTGCAAATCCAGATGGATTGATCGATAAAATGTTTATTGTTTGTTTTACAAGTGCAAAATTTAAAAAAAATGTGCTTCTAAGCAAATTTTTTTTTTAAATTTTCATCCTTTTTTTACCATCTTTTCTAACTCTTTTCCTGTCCATAACTTACAAACTAACAGGCAAGCATGGTGGAGGCTCTATATCACGGCCTTTTCCTTCTCAGAAGTCTAACAACTTTCCAAGTTTTCGTTTTCACAAGTCTGACCAAGATACTCTTGAAGAAATACCAGCCAGGAATGATTCTGACCCTGACGATAGCGATGAGGATGACCTCAGCCTTTCTAGCTTCGTTAGAAGGTCACTGAATATTCAAGGTAAAAATGTACAATTAAAGTTTTTCCAATCATCTCCTGTTTTTTCCTCTTATGAGTTTTCAATTTTGGTCCTGATTTTTTTTCATTTCCTTATGTCGATCGAATTTGCATTCATTTAATTGAATTTTGTGTGTTGTTTAGTAAGGTTTTCATTTTCATATTCTCTCATTTAATACTTTACTTCTGTAACTTCTTCCTAAACTTTATGTGTTAAATATCAAGTGTCAAACAGTTTTGAAATGTCCTTCTATCTCTCCTCAGAATTATCAAAACTTTTTAAAATCTTTGTAACAACATTATTTGATCATTTCTTACTACTTTTCTATTCTACCCTTGATTTCTTAGCCTCTCTATTGGGTAATTAATTTACAAAAGGTAAATTATTTACTAATGAGTAATTCGGGGTTACTTTCAGAAAGTGTATGTTTTAAACCCAGTGATGTACAGAAGCGATCATAGGAGGAATGCTCTGAATGTTAAGGAAAGGGTAACAATGGAGGGAGGCATGAAAGAGACGGGATTTTTGGCTCCACACATCTTTTGTAGTGAAAGAATAGCATGAACTGAATTTTGTGGAAAATGTGAACCAACTGAACATTTGCATGAAAAATATTGTGAACTAGCCAACCGGGCCCCCGGCGCTGCCCGGGAAAAATTTGATGACACCTGGACATTTTACATTACACAAAGTTTTCTCTCGCGTAACCCGTTTGGGTTTTGGAGTTTGGGGTACCCTAGGGTTCAGGGGTTGGGTTGGCGGGGTCATGCTTGTGTTAAGAAACTTCCCTGAGTTAGCAGGGAGGTCTGTGCAAAATTTGGTGGAGTCTGGTCCGGTGGTTCGGGCGTGAAAAGGGGACATAGGTAGGTACATTATTACAAACAGTCACTTTTATATATAGATTGAGAAATATGAAATAATTGAAAAAGAGAAAATTTTAAAGTAATAATTATAGGGGTCGCCATGGCTGAGAGGTCATAGGCACCTGACTGAGAACTAAGATCTAAGGTTGTGGGTTCAATCCCCAGCCACCCATGCCAGCAATTTTTCAACCCTGAATTGCAAAAAAAATCAACAAGGCACTCTCAGACAGGGTAATAGTAATCTGCAGTGGCCATAAACTTCTATGGCGGGACTCTTATAAAGGTGTTGGTTGCACATCAACATTGCTTGAGTCTATACTGCACAAGATTATTATTATATGGTGCAGTATGGGCTCTTAGAGTCACTGCAGATTATTAACACCCTGAATGGGAATGCCCTGTTGATATTTTTGCAATCTGGAGTTGGAAAAGCATGGCATTGAACTAAGATCTTAGTTGCCTACATCAGGTGCCTTTGACATTCGGCCACGGTAACCCCTTATGGTGATACAATTTCAACATGAATTCTTGGTGCCACAAAAAGAAGCTTCTTGGATAAAGAATAAAAAGCCAAACATTTCCACTTTTTTCACCATTTCTTATGCCAACATTCTTTCTTTCAACAAAAGGAATAAACAGGTTGTCTTTCAAGAGTTGAATTATTTCTCCCTTGAGAGATATTTGAGATAAAATTTATTGCGTAGAGTTTTATGGAAAAATGAAATAAAATTACTGACTCATGTTACTAAACTTTGCTTAGAAATTATAGAATACCTTATTTTTTCCATATAAATTAAAAGTTTTGTTAACTTTAAACGGGTTTGTTTGTCCATTTTTTTGTTCACTTTTTAAACACAGCTTTTGAATATTTTATTATGTTAAAAGTAATTTCAACGTTTGTTCTTTCTGACCTAAATCCCAATTTTCTAATGGATGTAAAAGCTAAACTCCTTTTAGAACGAAAATGAATGAAAGGAAATGATTTGTACCCATTTATCAGTGTAAATGAAGAAGTCATAATGAATTGATTGCGTTGGTTGGTATAAATACTTTTTATTTTTTTTCAACTTATTGGTGTCGTATCTAGTTGTACTGCTTTGAAACAGAAAACTTGTTCTCTGTTTGCACATATGAATTGAAAAGACGTCAGTTAGGTTTGGCCTGAGGATGTAGACAGAGATGGGTCCCATTTGAAACTTTATCTTCAGTCACAATGAAGTGATTAAAATGTTTAAACGTTATAAAAACCTGGTTGCTAAGCCATGCCAAGGTAAGTTTTCTTTCCTGTCATTCCCACATAAATTGTGAATGTTTCACAAGAAAACTAAATATCCCTTTAAATTTTTAGAGTCAGAGCTTTTGGACGATAAATCCAGTTCGGTTGAATCCCAAAGTCAGAATCATCGTGATTCCTCTTCACCAATCAAAGAGGCCATACTGACAAAGTTTGCAAAGTTAGCTCCAGTCTCTTTGACACCTCAGCCACAGGGTCAACTGCAACTAGTGAGTGAGAGTCCTGAATTTGGAGCCACTCCAGTCAAAAATGAAACAAGTAATTCGATTCAACTTTTGCCACACTTTAAACACACAAAAAGTCTAAACAAAGACTGTAAGAATAAACAAAAGTCCGTTGCTAACTTTGATGAACTTTTATGTAACCTTGAACCCATATTCAAGTTCAAACTCTCCTTCATGAAAAAATTAAAAGCATTTTTTACCATTATTCATCTAACCAAAAATGTCTAGTTACTACAAAAAGTATTTGAAAATTCAACTTTTTAATGCCTTAACTCTCTTCTAAAAGTAAATTATCACGAATTTTATTTTAAAAGGTTCTTGTCAATTACCAGACCAAGGAAATATCCTCTCACAGACACCTTCAGGATCATCATGGATCAATCAGGTGAAGATAAATCTAGGAATTTTTACTATGATTTATGTTTCTTTTATCCTCGACCTGTTACAGGTGAAGGGAAGATTTGCCAAAACTGTTGAAGACAAAGTCTCTGAATACAGAAAGCCATCTCAGACTTCAAGTATAATTGAATTTGACAATGAAGGATTGGCCGATGCAGATTCCAATGCCTCGTCCCTGTGTTCCTCGATGCCTCATTCCTACTCTGAAAATCAGTTTATTCAAGATGTCAGAATAGAAGGAGAAGGGTCCAATACCCCGTCCAGGTAGTGTATGCTATTAAGTGATATAACCCTTTTTCAAAATTGCTTTATACCTTCACACATAGTACCCCACCTCGTCAGTCATTGGAGACGAGGTCTCAAACACACAGTCCCAAAGAAAGGCGTCGTTTTCCTTACACATTTCGGGTGAGGGGATCAAAAACAGCTCAGTCAGATGAAAACCCAACTCTAGCAGTCCCATCTGTCAACGGAAGTGATGACACGACCTTAGTAACGAATGCAATGGACATTTCCCAAAATACACCCCCAAAGTAAGGAGCAATAGTCATCGTATCCAAAAAACAACCTCAAATTCTATTTTCTTTGAAGATCGAGCTTGCGAACACGCATGATGGGTTTCATGACCAAGTCCCCTGCAACAGCCTCATCACCTGTCCCAACTGGTGGTAGATCTGAGCCAGCAGTTTCTGTGAGCTTATCAGGCGAAGATCCATTTTGTGGTATGCAAATAAACCCTAACGTTTTGAAACAAAAGAAACGTTTCCAAAGCCTCAAATTTACAGACCTTGGGATTTCTCGATTGACTGATGAAAACTTATCATCTTCTCCTTTGGGATCCTCCAATAAATTCAGGCCAGATAACCTGCCCCTCACTCCTTTTGGATCTGTCATTGAAACAGAAGTGGAAACTGCCATGGAAGCTGATGAAGCGTTAACCTTTGACGCAGGAGATGACGCCTGTGCCAATCTCACCCCAGAGCATTTAGATCAGGTAAATGTTTTTAAGTTATGAGAGCATTTTTCGTAGATTAACTTCACTCAATTTCAAAGGACGAGCCTGCCAAAGATACTGCACAAGAAAACAAGCTTTACAAAAAATGGTGCATGTATGGGATTGCTGTTTATGTTGCAATTTTAGCCATAGTGCAGACCATTCCCATGTATACGTGGCTCAAAGGATGCTTTAGTGGAATGATGATGGTAAAAATTTACCCTTCTTAATTTCTTTGATCCTGTCATCATTTTCATTATTCCATACAGTTCATTCCCATAACCGTATTTTCGACTGTAAAATTTATGGCCGCGTTTAACGATGAGCCATCAAAGCAGGAATTTGTTGATGGGGCACCAAGGTAAAATAAAATATAAAAATTACCATCGAATATGAATATTTGACAATTTGCAGGAAAAAAGCGAAGCGATCTGCCATAATAGTACAAGAAGAAATACAAAGCAAATTTGTAAGTTTTTCAGGATTTTTTTTTCGCTAATATCATAATTGCTAATAAATTTTTCTGAATTCAAGACCTGGATGAACCTTTGGCCTTTGAAGAAAGGACCTTATGATCCTCTGACTTACGACGTCAGGAAGACCAGTACTGTTCGCGTCATGCTTCATGGGCCGTGGCTGGAAATCAGATTTCCCAAGACTAATCTCCCTTTTAGGAGAGTTCACGATGAGGACGAACCAACAGCAGTAGATTTTCACTCTAGGTTTGAGAAGTTTTTACTACATCATATTTATGGTTGATAAAACTGTGTCGAAATTTTCGTGCAGGGTGGAAAATATCGACCTATCAACCTGTTCTATTGAAATTTTGCCAAAAAATCTTCCCTCAAAAAGGTAACTTTTACTTTTATCCGCTCAAAAATACTCATTTTGAGAGGGAAAATAAATTTCAGAATCTGGAGTAAAAAATATCCAATAATGATACGAACGAAAACGAGGAAGCCAAAAGCAACCATGGAAACTAGTCTCAAGTTGGTTTCCTCAAGTGATACCTTAGTCTGTACCGGGTTAGATGGCACTACCATTTTTAGCAACGAGTTGGACACCTCCAGATCAGAGTCAGACGATTTTGTCAACAACTTTGATGACATTATGTTTGATGCCAAAGAAGATCTCTCCGATCACGAGCACACCGATAGCAACCGTAAATCAATGATGCCATGAATCTCCTTAATAAATGAAATCAATCGTACAAACTCTGTTTTTAGAAAGTCACCAACAAAGACAAGGAAATTGTGACTTGAGGCCAACGCCATCTACAAAGGGTTGTGATCGCATGTCTTTCTCTGAAGATGATTCAAGCAAGACGTACTACCTTTTTACCAGGACTAACCGCGAAAAAGAGGAATGGTTCAGCCGCCTTCTTATTGCGGCCAAATTTATGGAAGATTGGGAGCATCAAAATCCAAGGGAAGGCTCAGTGGCTGATCTAAGTTACGAAACACAAAAGTCCCAGCAACAAAAATTCGCCATATTTATGGAAAATTACTTTCAAGTATAAACATTATCCAAATATTGAATGCAAAGCGAAACGAAGTGAGATTCCGAAACTTTTTCCAGGCTCGATCAGAGAATGAAGCGTTTGAAAAGCAATCAGAGATAAGAAATTCTCCTCAACTTTCAAGGTGTGCCAAAGAGCAGGTATTATTATCTACTCGACTGTCGGCTTTCGAGAATGGCTCGATTAATATATTTTACTTGCAGATGGCGTTTGTGAATATCTTCGTTGCACGATTATGGCATGACCTTCACGACTCGAAAGTTTTTTTCGATTACCTTAGAGACAAGCTTACCAAAAAACTATTGAAAACGAAAGTAATTATAAGAGATTTGAAAAAAGCTTGTTTAATGTAATAAGAGAACTCTTTCACTCAGATCGCACAATATTTGAATGATGTTCGTGTCACTGCTCTCGACCTTGGTCCTCAATTGCCTCAAGTACATTGTGCCTCATTACCATGGCAAGATGATATGGGTTTGTGGGTAGATCTGGAGATTGAATATTCAGGGTTGTGCCAGGCAACTGTGGAGACTCAGGCAACAACCAAAAGAAATGTCTAATCGATGAAATAATTGGAGACTTAAAAGTTTTAACTTTTATAGGGACTTCACTTGCCTGTAAAAGATGAGCCAGATGTGGAGGCCAAAGAACTGCTTATGAACCGTTTGGCTGCAGTTGCAGATAGTGAAGAAGAAGACTCTGCTGAAGAGGACGACGAAGGAGGGGGGCTAACAAACACAGAGTCGGCTGTCCTAGATGAAGAATGCGCAGGTCTAGAAGGTAAAAACTTGAGGAAAAAGGATGTTCGCAGAAATAAAATTATGCCAGACTGAATAATTGTTTAATCTGAAAAACAATTTTCTTGGTTTTGTTGCATTGGAGTGGTCAAATGATTCTAATGCCAGAGATTTTTTGCATGATGATTTCATTAAATCCTTTGGAGGCCTACCATGTTTTATGGAAAAACGCTTGTTAGAAAAATTCATCTAAACATTTGTATTTTTTTTGACAGGTATTCAGCCTCATGCAACGAGTGGGTTTGGCCGAATAGTCGAAAATATCCTGAGGTCTGAACTAGTGGCAAAAGTTGCAGAAACCGAATGGGTTAAAAAGAAGATCACAAGAAAACCGATAACTTTGCAGCTCCAGCTTCATTCAATCAAAGGAACTTTGACAGTCAATTTTCCTCCCGCTCCTTCCGGTCAGTGATTTACATCTTAGAATAATCACCCTCGATTTTACACTCGCAGTTTTATTTATTTTAGACCGAATATGGTATGGCTTTCGCCAGCCCCCAGAGCTCGAAATGTCCCTACGTCCATATTTAGGTGGACAGCCTTTACATCTACCAGAAGGCCTTTCATCTGCAATTCTTCGTAAATGTGAGAAACTCTTGAAGGACGAGTTCATGAAGATACTTGTCTATCCAAACCTTGACGATATCGTATTGCCCTTCATGGACCATGTGATTTACTCGCTTACTCCAGCCTCCACCATCCTAAAGCAGAATTCTCTTACTCCCCAAACTCCAATTTAATGTTGACAGACAATTTTAAGCCCACACACCTATTAAATACAGAGGCTGAAAAAGAATGCACAAACCTGCTGGCAAGATTGTTCACTTTCTCCATGCACACAGACACTATTTTCATACCTTTTTTGATAACAGCCAATCATGACAGACCCCAAACTATCTTTCAACACCTTTTTAGGGAGAAATCTCGATATGCTTTTCTGATTTTTATCAACCTGCTTGAATATTCGAGGCTTAAATCAACCAAGATCTTAATGTTTTATGCCCCTCAGTTCACTTTTTAGTGAAGACCAAGAGCTCTAATTGTCAAGCCATGGCTTATGTGCATTAATCATTTCTTGATCGAAATATCAAATGGACAACAATCACACGCATATTGGCCATTTAAATGTCACCTGAATGGCCCTAACATTAAATTTGTCAGAAAAATCCATCGTACTTAAGCAAAAATAATTGGCATTTTAGTCATTTTGAGGAAGACTAAACATTTAAAAGAATTATTTGTTTTGTTTTATTTTTCTGTTACTATGGATGAAAAATTTAAGTTTTTTCCAGGTTAGTAAGATAACAGTTGAAATTCTTGGTAGATATAAAATTACTACGATTATGATACAATGGAGTTTTTAGAGATTGATTTTCGACTTTTGATAGCTTTCAAATACATTTTTTTATTGGAAGAAACTTTGTCTCTTTAATATATAACACATGAGCCTTAATATTTGTGTTTCCTATGTTTTACACAGGGGTTGTTTTAAGCCCAGTTTGAGATCCCCTCAGGCCCATTTTACCACGGGTTGGGTTTGCCAAATTTTTACAAGGCCTCGCTTTATATTTCAGAAATGTTTTGAACCTGGTCTGAGCCACACACCCACGGGCTTTAGGGGTCCCATTTCATAAGGGCCAGAGCTGGAATCCAGAGGTTAGTTAACAATAAAGATGACCTTACTCAGGTATTTTTTTCAACCAACCCAAAGAAGAGGAAATTTAAAAATTCGTTATATATAGGGAAAATTTTCCTTCTCCTTGAGAGGGTTGACCTGCTTTTACCCATACTATGGCATGGTCTTAAAGTCATTTGGGGTGTTTGATAAAAAATAACCCCTCTTTAAAATTGAGTCTGTTTTAAAAGAAAAACTGATTTAAGCCCCTGGAGTCAAGGTTTTGAGACCCTCAGGGGTACCTCTTTATTCATCACATAAAAACTGCTCAGTAGGGCTTAATTGATGGGTAAAAAACTTTTTGTGACCTTTTAACCCCCACACCTTAAGGGTACCCATATAGCCATGCACTCAAGCATTGAATTCTCCACAAACTAAGCAGATACCCACCCGGATCAACCTTTCTTGGGACTGGTTTTGGGTGCATTTGTTCTTTTTTAACTGGCCGAAATTGGTTATTTTTAATGAATTGTAGTTAAAGGGCACTTAATGAGAAATATAGATATCAAACTTTAATTAGAGAAGCTTAATCTTACAGGTCCTGCCCGACCTGACACAAAATTTGAGTTTTCAACAATATTTCGAAAAAAATTTGGTAGGGTGAGCTTCATCCCAAGCAGTATGGTTAAACCTTTTGATTTTGCCAAGGCCAGCCAAATCTCTTCATTTTTGTAGACGAAACATAAAATGTATATGAAAAAGGGTCTTTTTAAAAAAACATAAAAAGTTACATTAAAATGATAAAATTTGAGATAGGTTTACAGAGACATGAGACATCTTTCGATATGAAATAGTCCTTTTTTTCTTTTCATCCCCAGTTATTTTGGGTGTGGAATGTCTCTATACACAATTTGCAGCTCCATGATCCCTCTGGTGGCTCTTTGATCTTGGGAACTAGACAGTACATATGGTATCCTCGGTCACAGTCATCGCAAAACAAAAGCTGTGTGATAAAATACACTTTTTAAAGATATTTAACTAATTTTTATAAAAACATAACTTTTGAATTTTAATTTATTTAAATAAAATCAATCTTCTCATAACAAACCTGGTCGTCATTTTCAGCAGTTCCACAAATCGAGCAACACTTGCATTCAATGCACTGCCATGAGTACTTCTTGACAGAGATTAGCATGTTGTCTGTAAACTGCAGGCAAGAAGGGTGACCTTATATGCAAAAATAATGGATGGACGTCACAAAAGTACCTAGACAATTTATTTTTATTATCTTACCTGATCGGCCACATTCTGCACATGACACTAGTTCCTCAGGTTGGTTAGTCTTTTTATTATCAGATACATCGCCGAGACAAAAGTCACAGTAACCGAGAGAAATAACCTGAAAATTTATTTGTTAATTTGCTGACTTAGAAAATTTTGAAAAACAATTGACTTACTCTTTCTTTACCGTCAGGTCCAACCACCCTTCTTGGCCTCTCTCGCTCATGTTGCAGCATTGGACGTGGATGCTCTTCTCTGTCGAATGGACCATCCTCATTGTAATTTAATTGACCCGATCGGCGGACATTAGAACGTCCTGGTTGTTGAGGAGAATTATTAAAGCCTGGTGACTGCATTTGTGGCTCTATTGAATACGGAGGCGGAATGGATCTTTGGGTAGATGCTACGTTCTGGTGTAGTGGAGCTTGGTTATTCTGGCTTTCTTCATTGTATTCATCCAAAGGGCCAATAGATGGTGCACCGCCTATTGGACTTGGTTGAAGATTAAGGTGGCTGATGTCCTTAAAGGCAAATAAAAAAAGTTAGATCAGCTTATTCAATCGCAAGTTTTTTTTATAGAGGCTCTGCTCTCACCTTATCTTTGTGAGAAGTTTTGATATGATAGCTGAGCCCAGGTCGCGTTTTGTATCGAATACCACAAACTAAAATTATTTTTGTATAAAACTTGTTGAACACCAGTAAAAATGATCCTTTTAACATATTTTCTTACACTCGCAATGGAAGGGCTTCTCAGAGTCTGGAATGTGATCAGAGTGTGAGCGGCGCTTTGTAGGCCCACTAGATCCACCACTGCTTCCAGTGTGACGACCTCGAGAGTCCTGAGTAAAGACTGTGTTAAAAACCCTGTTCTGGTACTAGCTTCCTCTAACTTACTCCTTTCTTTCCAGGTTTCTTCCCACTTTTGTTTTTCTTTTTACTGTATGAGTCTTCATATTCAAAATCTGAGTCAGAGTTGTAATCCACATCGTCATTCTCATGAAAAATGTCCTCATAGAAGCTCCACTCCTTGGACATGTCTTCTTTGCCATTCCCAACAGAAGCATTACTATCCTCGTTCAAAACTGGATTGGACTGTCCAGACATTCCTGCTAATGCGTTCATTTCAATCTGTTCAAAAAAGTTCAGTCATCAAAAAGGCATAGTAAGCATTTTAAATAAATTCACTTTTTAGGTTGGTGTGGCAAATTATTTGTTAAATTAGACCTGTGCTGCTGCTTGCTGTTCTAGTTGAAGTGCTTCCATTCTTTTCTCATACATAAAGTATTTCAAATATTGGTACTTTTTCTTTTTCCAATGTCTTTGAGGATAAGAGTAAATTTGGCCCTGGTTAGCGCCTAAAATTGTCCAATCTTTTTATCCAAACCTTTTTTTTTTGATAAAAACCTGAAACTTTAAGTTACCTGGCATTCTCTCCCGTTTTGCCCTTTGGTGATTATGATGACGTTGAGCTATTCCTGTTTGTCCATCAATGTATGGCAGACGCATTTTTCGTTCTTCATTGAGCTTTCGATTAAAGGACACTGCTTTATCAAGGTACTCACGGTAACCACTCGAGCAAAAAAA
>Ga0194133_10006168_pt1 | contig 14899 bp, 15 predicted proteins | sample TA2KigOf40mmetaG_FD_155448 | JGI IMG/M metagenome (GOLD analysis project Ga0194133, IMG submission 155448) | Freshwater microbial communities from Lake Tanganyika, Tanzania - TA2015055 Kigoma Offshore 40m | ecosystem: Environmental > Aquatic > Freshwater > Lake | place: Tanzania: Lake...
GATTTCTACCGTTGGCGGTAATCTGAGGGATGTTCAGCTGCTGGCAGGGCATTCTGCCCTTTCGACTACCCACCGGTATATCGAGGCGGATGCTATGGCTCAGCGGAAAGTGGTGGAGTTGGTGTGACGCCTAAGCTTCTGGAGCTAATACGGGTCTTTGCTTCTTAAAATGGGGCTAAAAATATTGACACACGACCACCATTGGAAAGAATGTGCGCGTGAATCGGAACCTGCCTCGCGCTTCCATAGATGTAGCCTTACGCCAGTCACCATCAGCTTCAGAGATCAATAACCTATGTTTGAGACTACCTTCCGCAATTTGGACGACACACTACGCATGGATGATGGCTGTAGTAGTGAACTGGACTACATTGAGCAGACAAGTTGGGTGCTTTTTCTGAAATACTTGGATGACTTTGAGGCAGACAGGCAAGCCGCCGCAAAGCTGAATGGTGAACGCTACCAACGCATCCTAAGCGAGGAGTACGCTTGGACTACGTGGGCAATGCCCAAAACACCAGACGGGAAGTTGGACTATAATAAAGCTCTTACAGGGGATGACTTAAAGGAATTCGTAGACGATAAGCTGTTCCCGTATCTCAAAAGCTTCCGTGTCACAGCAGAACGAGCAGACACGATTGAGTACAAGATAGGTGAGATTTTTCACGAACTTAAGAACAAGCTTCAAAGTGGCTATAGCCTACGTGAAGTCATCACAAAGGTGGACGAACTGCGGTTTCGTAGCAACGAGGAAAAGCACGAAATGTCCAGCTTGTATGAGGACAAGATTAAGAACATGGGTAACGCTGGGCGAAATGGTGGTGAATATTACACGCCACGCCCACTTATTAAGACGATTGTTAAGGTAGTTAATCCTAAGATTGGCAACAAAGTCTATGACGGTGCTGTTGGTAGTGCTGGCTTCTTGTGTGAAGCATATGAGTACATGCGTACCAGCAAGCAGTTATCAGCTAAAGAATTTGAACAGCTTCAGCGTAAGACTTTCTACGGTAAAGAAAAGAAATCGCTTGCCTACATCATTGGAGTTATGAACTTAATATTACACGGTATTGAAGCTCCCAATATCATTCATACCAATACATTAGGTGAGAATATTGCTGACATACAGGAAAAAGATAGGGTAGACATCGTGCTTGCTAATCCACCATTTGGTGGAAGTGAGCGTGTAGAAGTACAAGAGAATTTTCCAATTCGTACAAGTGAAACAGCTTATCTGTTCCTTCAGCACTTTATTAAGATTTTGCGTGTAGGTGGACGCTGTGGCGTCGTGATTAAGAACACTTTTCTCAGCAACACAGATAATGCCAGCATCGCACTAAGAAAACAGTTATTGGAAGAGTGTGACTTACAGGCTGTGCTTGAATTACCTGGTGGAGCTTTTACTGGTACAGGTGTTAAGACTGTGGTGCTGTTCTTTGAAAAGGGCATGGCTACAGAAAAGGTTTGGTACTACCAGCTAAACTTATCACGTAATTTGGGCAAGACTAACAGCCTTAATGAACGTGACTTGGCGGAATTTGTCACACTCTCTTCTACACAGGCTGAAAGTGAAAACTCTTGGTGCGTGAACGTTAAGGACATAGAAAAGTCTACGTGGGACTTGACTGCTACCAATCCTAATCGCAAGGACACTACGGACAAGCGTACACCAGAGGAAATCTAAGCTGAGATTGAAGAGTTGGATTTGGAAGCGGCTACGGCTATCGCGGCGATTAAGGAGTTGCTATGATTTCCGAATTCGTTCTTGTGAAAATAAAAGAAATTGCCGAGATTTATAGTGGGAACAGCATTAATGAAAAAGTCAAAGCCACGAAATACACTGGCTTAGATACTGGAATTGATTACATTTCCACTAAAGATATAAGTTTTGATTCTCAGATTAATTATAGCAATGGTATAAAAATTCCTTTTGAAGAAGCACAGAACTTCAAAAGAGCACCCAAAGACACCGTATTCATTTGTGCTGAGGGTGGGAGTGCGGGTAGGAAGATTGCGTTAAGTGATAGAGAGCTGTGTTTTGTCAATAAGCTGTTTGCTGTTGTTGCTCGGAATTCTGTACTTCCTAAGTACCTTTACTATTATTTTAAGTCTGCGGAATTTATTGAGCAATTTAAGGACTCAATGACAGGAATAATTGGGGGAGTATCAATTAACAAATTTAAGGATATTGATGTCCTGCTCCCGCCACTCTCTAAACAGCAAAAGATAGTAGCTAAACTTGACGTAATCTTTGCTGCGATAGACAAGGCTACAGCGGCGGCTGAGGCTAATGCTAAGAACGCTGAGACACTTTTTCAAAGCTATTTGACAAAAATTTTTCAGCGTGAAGATGAACTTTTTAAGGCAAAGAAAATTAGTGAAATAGCAAAAATAAAAGGTGGTAAGAGACTTCCAAAAGGATATGAATTAAAGGCTGGGAAAACGCCATATGTCTATTTGCGTGTTTCTGACTTTAGCGATAAAGGAACAATAGACGATGATAATTTGAGATACGTTGATAAAGATGTTCACGACGTTATAAAAAATTACATTATCAATAGCGATGATTTGTATATTAGCATTGCTGGAACAATCGGAAGAACTGGAATTGTTCCTAAAAATTTAAGTGGAAGTTTACTTACGGAAAATGCCTGTAGGTTAGTTTTTAACGAAGAAATAAACAATAGATATGTCTACTATTTTACAAAATCTTCTGATTTTATCAGTCAAACAATTGAACAAACAAGGACAGCCGCTCAGCCTAAGTTGGCTCTATCAAGACTTGGTGAAATTACTTTAAGCATCCCATCGTTTGATAAGCAAAAATCTATAGTTAATCAACTAGATAAACTAAATGAAGAAATTCTTGACTTAAAAGACAAATATTCAATGAAAGTCAAATGTCTAGAAATTCTCAAGCAATCAATCTTAAGAGAAGCCTTCGCGGGTGAGTTAGTTAAGGAGTAACTGTGAACGAAGCTGATACACGAGCAGAACTCATTGACCCTAAGCTTAAGGAGGCTGGATGGGGTGATGTGGCGGAGTCACGTGTTCAGCGTGAGTACAACATTAACGCAGGTGAAATTCGCTCTGGTGGTATACGCACAGGACAGATGAAGGCTGACTATGTGCTGGCGTACAAGAATAGAAAGCTTGCCGTAGTTGAAGCTAAGAGCGTGGAAGTTGAAGTAGGTGAGGGTGTAGCACAAGCCAAGCTCTACGCTACTAAGCTTGAACTTGCCTACACCTACTCTACCAATGGCAAGGAAATCTACGAGATATGTCTAACCACTGGTGAGGAAAAGCTTGTTGATAGCTTCCCTTCGCCTGATGAACTATGGCACAGAACATTTGGTGATGCTAACGAGTGGCAAGCTAAGTTCAATGCCGTACCGTTTGAGGATGTGAACGGCACCAAACAAGCTCGCTACTACCAAGAAATTGCTGTTAATAGAGTAATGGAAGCCCTTGCTAACAACAAGCAACGCATTCTTTTGACATTGGCGACAGGCACAGGCAAGACATTCATTGCCTTCCAAATCGCTTGGAAGTTGTTTCAAGCACGTTGGAACTTGAGTAAGGACGGAAAGCGTACACCACGTATCTTGTTCTTAGCAGACAGAAACATCCTTGCTAACCAAGCTTACTTGGACTTTGGTGCGTTCAAAGAAGACGCACTTGTCCGCATCAGTCCCAACCAAATTGCCAAGCGTGGTGAAGTCCCAAAGAACGGTAGTGTGTTCTTCACTATCTTCCAAACCTTTATGAGTGGTGCGGATGGCAAGCCTTACTTTGGTGACTATGAACCTGACTTCTTTGATTTTGTAATCATTGATGAGTGCCACAGAGGCGGTGCCAATGATGAAAGCAACTGGAGGGATATTCTCGACTACTTCAGTCCAGCCGTTCACTTGGGGCTGACGGCAACGCCCAAGCGTGTTGATAACGCTGATACGTACAAGTACTTTGGTGAACCCGTCTACAAGTACAGCCTGAAAGAAGGTATACAGGACGGTTTCCTCACGCCGTTCAAAGTCAAACGTATTCAAACAACGATGGATGAATACGTATATACACCTGATGACGAAGTGTTGGAAGGTGAAGTTGAGGAAGGCTACGTCTACACAGAAAAGGACTTCAATAAAAAGATTATTATACCTGAGCGTGAGCGTAAGCGTGTACAAGAGATGCTTGCGAACATTAACCCAAATGAAAAAACACTTGTCTTCTGTGCTAATCAAGCTCACGCCGCAATGGTTAGGGATATCATTAACCAAGAGTCCAGCATCAAGAAAGCTGATTACTGTGTTCGTGTCACTGCTAATGATGGAGCTATTGGTGACACATACCTAAAACAGTTCCAAGACAACGATAAGCAAATCCCCACCATTATCACTACTAGTCAAAAGCTGACTACGGGTGTGGACGCACGTAACGTGCGTAACGTAGTGCTTATGCGTCCAGTTAACTCAATGATTGAGTTCAAGCAGATTATTGGACGTGGTACACGCTTGTTCGAAGGTAAGCACTATTTCACGATTATTGACTTCGTTAATGCCTATCACCTGTTCAGTGATGCTGAGTGGGATGGTGAACCCATTGAGCCAGAACCTAAAACACCCAAGACTCCTAAGGAACCACCAGAAGGTGGAGGTGAGGGCGTTGATGAGCGGGATGAAGGCGGTGAACCCAAGGAGAAGAAGGTAAAGATTAGGCTCAGTGACGGCAAAGTACGCGAGATACAGAGTATGCGTAGTACTCTGTTTTATGTGGATGGTAAGCCCATCAGTGTTGAGGAGTTCATACAAAAATTGTTTAACACACTCCAATTACCAGAGTTTTTTGGGTCGGAAGATGCGTTGCGTAAGTTGTGGGCTAATCCCATCACACGCAAAGAATTGCTCATCAAACTTGAGCAACACGGCTGCGCCAAAGAGGACTTGGTTAAGCTACAAGAGATGATTGACGCTCAAAGCTGTGACTTGTTCGATGTGCTTGAGTACATTAGTTATGCGCGCAAACCAATCACCCGGTCTGAGCGAGTTGCGCTGGCTCAAAGTAATATTCGTATGTTCTTGAACGAACAACAGAAAGAATTCATCGATTTTGTGCTCAATAACTACATACAAGATGGCGTAGACGAATTAGATACTTCAAGGCTCAGCGCTTCACTGACTTCTAAATACGGGAGTGTATTTGAGGGCGTTAAAAAACTTGGCGACGCTGATGAAATCAAGCGCGTATTTGTCGAATTTCAGCAATTTCTTTATCTGACAAAAGCTGCGTGACCCCATCAAAGCGGCTATCGAGTGTGTGTGGTTGCGACCTAACTCCACTCCAAGCCCATTAGGCTGATCTCATACCCTGGATGCTTTTTACGGAGAAAGTCCATCACAGCACTTTCCGTAGTTGCGCCTTGTAAGTGCTGGCTAATAGAGCCGCCCAATTGGGTCCTTGTCCGTGAATCGATCCCAATCCGGCGGTAATAATAATCCACCCGGAAAGAGGTCGGTTTTTCGTATGGCATTGCTAACTCCCTCCACCAAAGCTTTGAAGGTTTCGCGCCATTTCAGCGCTCAGAGGCAGGTTCCTGGCATAAAACCGCTCAATCTGTTCAACACTAGTCCCAGCATTCTTCGCCAGGTTGAAGATATTGACCTGACCCTCACTCAGAATAATCCGCATACAGATCGCAGTATGGCGGAGCGAATAAACCGTGTGATCCGCTTGCGTGAAAGGGTCGTGCTTGATCCCGGCTTCCTGAAGCAGGTGGTTGAACTGCCGCGCTATAAGCCGAGCAGCAGTTATCCGGTTCTTGTACCCAGGCAGGAATAGAAAATCCTCGCCCTTCGCATCTGGGTTACGATTACACACCCGATCATAAACGCTCACAGCACCGCCCATCGAATTGGCAATCCGAAAGCCGGTCTTGCCGTTCCTAATCGTAATGAGCAGCCGCCGTGGATTAGCCGCAACCTGGATGTCATTGTGCCTAAGCGCGTAAAGCTCCGTTGTCGTCGGGCGAACAAAGGTGTGGGTTACGAACAGGATAATGTCGTACAGCTCTTGCGTAATGGGAACGCCGCGTATCTTGACCGTCCCGTCGCAAAGGGTTTTCGCCGTCTCCAATAGGATCTTATAGGCATCCCGCTCCTTGGGGACTAACGGATGAAACCTAAAGAAGGGGCGGGGGTTGTCCTTCTGCCTGGTCCTTGGCGTGTCCGGTACGTCATCAATGACCCCGTCCTCCCGCGCTACCTTCAATACGTTCCTAAACGTGGCGGAGAGCATATTCCGGGTTGAAGGAGACAAGTCAGGGCGCTTCTTACCCAGCTGGTCCAGGAACTCAGCCCAGTGGCGGGTCTTTAGCTCCCTGACGTCTGATGCCCCGAAATGCTTCACCAGCCCGAACTCATCCTGGTTGATGAAGTAGGATGCCGTCTTGATGTAGTTGGCGTTGCGTTCCCCGTTGGCGACTAGCCTATGACCCTTTTGGATGAAGCGCTGGGCGTAATAGTTGAAGGCGAATTCCTTCGGGACGACCTTCTTGCCCCCTGCCAAGTCCCTAGCCAGCTCTTCCGCTGTCTCACGGGCTTTCAGGCGCGCAGTCTCCTTGGTGGAGCGTACGACGTACTTCTTGGTGTTTGGGTCTAGTACCCGCGCCATCCAGCATGGGCTGGCGTTGGTCTGGTAGATTGCTACGCCGCGTCGAATGTTGATGATTTCGCCCTTGAGGGCGTGCTTAGATTTGCCGGATTTGTCCTGCGGCGCTTTCATAATCTATAAACTAAACCTATAAACCGAAAAGTAAAGCACTGAAAACAAACAAAACCAATATAATTCGTAATCAGTAGGTCCGGGGTTCGATTCCCCGAGTCGGCACCAGTCCTTTCAATGGGTTAGATGGTTTTTAGGTTGCTGCCATTTTGGCCTGGGTAGCACCTGGGTAGCACCAAATCGAAATCCGATGCCACCTGCCAGACCCGAGAAGTAAAACCAATCAAGCGACCTTTGCCGCAAGGATAGCCGCCCGAAGCGCGTCGCGCTGCTCTTTCGTGAGCCGTGTTGCATCAATTTGGGTAACCACAGGCTGCACCTGAACGGGCCCGCCATCGGTGCCTGTGTGTTCAAGGCGCTGGGCGTCATGCCAGCCGGAAGCGGCGCGCGAGCGATTCTTCAAAGCCAGCATGACCAATTGGGCATTACCGGGGGCGCCATCCGCCATCGCGATGGCCTTGCGCTCCCAGAACAGCAGGGCCCGTTGTCGGCCTTCCTGTATGGACTGCAGAAATTCAGGGTGTTGCTTCTGCCAGTCAAATACAACTCGGGGGCTAAGACCGATTTGGGCGGCCGCCGCTTCTAAGCTCAGTCCCTCGCTCATCGCGGCAACTAATTTGTAACCGATTTCCTGGCTATAACGAGACGGCCTCCCGCGACGATTTGGGCTGCTTCCCGAGGGTTTTGGATCGTTGGACATGAATAATTTTATAATATCATTTATATAATAAAACAAGATATTTCATCCAGTATAGAGCGTCTCCCGAGTTGTTTAGGGGAGGGGAGAGAAAACCCGAAATATCGCTATGCCCTGACAAACGAAGGAAGTCATAATGCCGCTTCTGAACTGCCTCTTCCTTGTTAGGGCTATTGAAATAGCGAATAGGTCGAATTATTTCTGGTGCGACTTCAGGCGACAGGCCGAGTTGTTGGTATTCTGTACCAACGGGATCCGTCCCACGGGCATGGCAAATAGCGCTGCGGATAACCTCAGCGATGGTCCGCTTCTTTGGATTTCCAAGGAGGCTCAATTCTTGCCTAAAGGGCGAATAACTATGAAAATGCACAATCAAAAACCTACCGTGTCTGCGCTTCGGTACTGGTCTAAGAAAACCGGGTGCACGATATCTGTGATAGATGCCGATGACGGCGTCTTTCCCGAACCGCTTTATCAACTCATCGATCCTCGCGTCGGTCTGATCGGTGCTCCGGCACCTTGGCAATGGACATTGGATGAGTTGCGGATGCGGGGTGCGTAGCTTTAACCTCGCCGACCTCTAGAGGTAGCGCTCTGAACTCCAGTCCTTCATTAACTCCGCGTGAGGGGCTGGAGTGATAATTCGTACAACTGTACGTTGTGTAATGTTATTTAACTGATTTTGATCGTCGCCGAACGGTGTTGAGGCGCTCCTTTGGGTGCTTAGCTAGCTACAGTTTTTATTTGCTATTAGTGGGATGGGGGTTCATTACCCTCGCAGGATATCCTGCGCCTGGAGCCCTGACGGTGCACATTTTTGAGCAAATACTCGGCGAGATCGCAGTGCGCCTAATGATGGCGTTAATCGAGCTTCTGAAGGAAGCCGCCTAGTAACCGTTCATTTGCTGCATTAACGATTGTGTCGGCATCCTGTTCAACGATATTTCAAAGACTAACCTGAACCATGGACTGCTCTTCTGCTATGTGGGAAACTTGAGCAGATTAGATGAAACAAGGAACCCTATCTTTTATCGGCGTGTTCGGTTTGGTCTTGATTGTTCGACAGGACAATTCCGCAATAGTTGTGGTGCTGCTTGTCCTAGATCGGGGCTGTGAATTTCTAAAATTGGAAAGTCGCGTGCAATTGACATTGGTAGATCAAATTCAAGCACTAATCCCAGTCCCTCAGTAAGGGATCGCATAAGGTTTTGGGAAATTCCTATCTCGGTACGAAAAGTATCGTTTTGCATTTCTGTACGAATGATTTCAGCTGCGATGTCAAATCGACTGGGTCCGGTGAGTGCAGGTTTCCAATTTGCAGTATTGAAGTGTTGATCTATATCGGTACGTGAAATGAATTTCATTTTCTCAATCTCGATAGATAAAGATAGGCGCGATGAGCTTTGTGAAGAGCAAAAAAAGCGATAGTGAACGTTGCGATTTTCGACTAGTAAAGACGTACGTAGTTCGGATCTTCCTCGAGCTTGAGTGATCGTCCAGACCAAAGGTGGCGTCGGTATATTAGTGAGCCTGATATCGTAAGCCTGTTTTTCGGAGAGCGGTTCGTCTGGCCGAGTAGGGTTGGTGAGGTCACTCGATATGAGGTTTAGATCAACACCCATTTGTGAAATATATTCGATAAGCTTTTTGCTTGCCTGCAAGCCGTCCGATATCCCACTAAGATAATTTTTGTTTTCGTCACGATTTATCTCGCGCGCGATATCGTCCGAGAGGCCCTTTAAGCTAATTATCTGGTGGCCTAATCCAACATACCAGCGTGGACCTGATCTGGAGGCGTCTCCATAAAAGCGATGAACGCCCCCAGCGAACGCAAGTACGCATGCGGAGCGACAAGCTGCTGAATCAAGAAAATCGTATGCGCTTCCGTCCGCTGGATCGGTGCTGCGCTGCGCATGGCCCACTGCGGTATTAATGTTATTAGATCGGATTAGCTCGCCCAAACTCATGGCAGCAGTAATCGATCCTCCTGGGCTATTAAGATATAGGGGCCAGGCATCACTTGCAGGAAACTCTTTCCTGAGTGCCACCATGAAGCTCGTAAACAGAGCGGGAGTATCAGGACTAATTTCGCCATCCGCTAAAATAAAAGAGCAGCCACTGCAATTCCCACCGTTTTCAGCATAAGTGAAGGTCATTGTGTGAGTGGGCGCAGAGACGGCCACTGGCGTCGCGGGTGGTGCGTTTTCAAGCACTTCCTGTGGTTTAGAGTAGTAAAAAAAAGCCCACATGAGGGGCATCAGCATGCCAGTCAATAAAAATAGCCGCTGGATTAGCCTCATCGTTGCTGCTTTCCATGAGACATTATACGCCAAAAGAGATGAATATTTTTGAAATTTACTATAAAAATATGGCGAAGAATACACTGACAGAGGGTAATTTATATTGATCAATCGATAATATTTATCTTCTAATTCTGTGTTGTTTTTGAGGGGCGCCTACCTCGCGTGTTCCATCATAACGTACCAATACCCAGTGACCTCTTTCATCGACGATATAAACGAGCCGATACACATGAGGCGCTTGGAGGCGCGCAGGCGGTTCAAATGACTTGGGGCGCTCATAGGTGGACGCGGCAGCCAACCCAGGGAGCAACATTCCCAGGGCTAGCGCCAGCAAAGATAACCGAGACATCATCATAGTGGTTTTCTATTCGAAAATTGGGCCGAGTTCAATAAATTTCACTGTTCTGGAGCAAAGATACGCATTATTAGGCTATCAAACTAGTTGCCGGTAAAAGTGTAAGAAGGATAGGTCACATATGGCCCTAAATAGTAAGCAGCGGCTAGGCAATTTAGAATGCAGCGTGTCAAATGAAAAATCGGGTCGACAAGGTCTGACCACTGACCTCATCACCCTGTACGGGCTTATCGGTGCATTGTTGGGATGGATCATTCTTGACCCCATTGCGGCCGTAATGGGCGCTTTTACCGGGGGGCTATTGGCTTACTCAGTTTATAGATTGGACCCCTGAGGGAACCTGCGCCTTGCGTAACCTCCAAAATAAGAACGAGTACGTCAATCGCTACGCTATCGCCGACTTTGTAGGCGCCCCGGCGGCACCATCTCTCAAACTATAAGAATACGAATAATCATATTTTTTTGTAAATATTATCATCTTGTGCGTCGTTGGTCTATTTGTAAGACACGATCTACTTCGACAGAGCGGATCAAATATTCATATTGATATAACTCGGAGGTTCGGCGCGTGCGTCGAATGACTAATTCGACATCTTTGCCTTCCAGCCCTTCTAGCGCTCGTAGCAAGTCTTCCAGGCTTCTTGTTCTTATGCCATTGACCGCGAGCACAACATCCCCCTCAAAAACTGAGGCTTGCTCACCTTCGGAGGCCGTCTCAACTTGGTGAATAATCATTTGATCCTGGGGGCGTTCACGCTCGGCCGGCGGACCGATAAGGAGCCCGGAGAAAGCGACCCCTAGTCTTTCAACTTGGTCGAGTACTGTTGGTACTGAGAGCGTGAATTCTAATGTTTCTGGTCCGCGCCTCACGCGAATTGAAATGCTCTGTTTGCCGCGCAACTGATCGAGGATGGCGGATTGGTTCCTGACGTTCGTATTACCGTCAATTGCTGTAATACGATCTCCTATACGTAGCCAAGTGTTCCAGGGCGCCATGATATCGGCAATTACTACCTCCTGGTTGCCCCGCGTGACGGCTAACTGAGCAGGGATAATAGGCGGGGCGGGCTGTCGGCCTGCAGTTAAGAGGTCTTTTATCGTACAGGCGAAGGGTATCGGAACGGCGAAATTCAGCCCGGTCGAGTCTCTCAGGCCCGAGCTATTTATCCCGACTACTCGCCCTGAAGCAGCATCAATCAGCGGTCCACCAGAATTGCCAGGGTTTACTGCGGCATCAGTTTGAAGGTGCTCCGAACCATCGAGGGTTTTGGAGCCGCTGATAATACCTCTCGTCGCTGTATAGATTAGGCCCCAGGGATGACCGTAAGCGATGACGGCTGTGCCTGGATTTGGATTGGTCGAGCAGTTTAATTGCGCTGCAATGGCTTCAGTCGGGATACGCTGTGCATCCACTTGCAGTATTGCCAAGTCTAGGTGGTTATCGATGTAGATTTTTTCGGCTGTGATGTATGGATGATTTCGGAAGCTTATGCGCACGCGGGATGGCGATTTTTTTACCACATGCGCGTTTGTCATGATCCAACCCCGCTCCCGGTCGATCAAAAATCCTGCGCCCCGTGTTGTACCTCTTGCTTCCCGACCAAACCCATACTCGGTCAGGGTCAAAACCTGAATGGTGTATCTGGACGCATCCGCAATTATATCAGTGGCGCCAGACTTACTGGGAGCTAGGCCGAGAAGCAGGATAATGACGAAGTGTAAAATATATATCAACGATAACCTCCTAAGGACTTCCACTATAAATGAGCGTACTTACCCTGCATGGCATCCCATGCGCCTTTAGATTTTAGACATGCGGGAGTTGAGCATTTAAGCGCGGACAGATAAGCGGAGATAAATCATGGGGAGCCCCTGCATCGAACTAACGTCTCTCATTCAAAAATAGAACGCGGCGGTCATTATCAATGGACCAACTGCGAAAATGTCTCAGAAATCCAAGCCCTAGAAGGGTGGCGTCACCAGAGCGCGCTTCAGAAGCATCGACATTTTCGACTACATGATTGCCTATACGCAAAGAGGGGAGCGTCAAGGTTTCGCGATAAGAGGTTCGCCCATCCCAACCCGTAAAGGCCGCCTCGCCTTTGAAATGAGCATCGGTTAGTATCCCCTCAGCACGGAGGCGATGCAAAACCTGCACTGGGACGGTGACGCCGGTCGCGCCAGAATCAAGTTTGAAAGTGATCGTTTCACGGCCTGCGACTAGGACGTCGATGTAATAGGTCTGGCCATCATACCTTAGCGGTATCTCTCCGGGAGCAGGCATGGGCGAAGAGGTCCAGGCAGTGTCTTCGGTGGGCGGCAACCCAAAAGCCTCAAGGAGCGTTATGCTACGCTCTGCCCCAAGGGCGGCTGCGCGCCTGTGTCGATCAAGAGCCAATTCTATATTGGGGAGAGTGCCTAAGCCCCGTTGATACATGAAACCCAGCCGCTGCATTGCATCTGCAGAGCCTCGCTTCGCCGCACTTTCAATCAACTCGAAAGCAAGCTCGGGGTTTTTGGGAACTCCATCACCATCCAAATGTAATATGCCAAGGTGCAAGGCGCCGAGGGGGTCACCTCGGGTCGTTGCTTCCCGAAAGAGTTGGACGGCCTCGGGGAGGTTCTTGGCGATGTCTCTGCCCGAGGCATAAAGCCGACCAAGTTCCACCATGGCACGAGTGTTGCCCTGCTGCCCTGCGCGGCGATACCATCGCTCTGCCTGTTTCGCATCTTGCTCAACACCCCGTCCGTTCGCATACATCCTGGCAAGGGCAAATTGCGCCGAGGCGTCACCACGTTCTGCCCATGATCGTAAAACAGGACGAGCCAAGGCGAAGTCACCCCTATCCAGGGCCTCCAACGCGGCAATGAGTTCTGTCTCGTCATCCGCGGGGTATGCGGCCTGTCCTTTGAAGAACTGATAGCCTACCAGCAGAGCCAGGGACCCTAAGGTCAGGGCAATAATGCAGAGTTGGCGCAACGCGTGCGAGGACGTAGACGCCCTTTCGGTGTCACTCTCTCGTGGTTGAGGAGATGTCGCCATTGTGGGTGCATCCAGGTTCGGGCTCCCCTCATAATACAAGAGTGCTCCCAGGGGGGGGAGTTTCTCAGGCCATTTTAGTTAAAGTATTGCTCCCAATTCTTCTTGCGGTGATCGGGCGAAATTCAGTATTAAGTCTTCAGCATCAAGAGCGTTGTCGGGGTGGTCCCGACACCACCAACCGGTCCTCCATCCGGTGGTTCCTATTTTGGGGATGCGGCCCTTAGGGCAAAGGAGGCCATTCATGGCCAAATTAGACGAAATATTTTTTGGGCAGCCATTCTCTGCGTGGCAATGGCAACCCACCGTTTGCAACGGATGTGTCGTATGGGCTGTTGAAAAGACAACCGTCCATCCTGATAAAACTATTTCGGCCTTGAGGCTCGATCAGCTATTTAAGACCAGGACTGAAGCAATAAGCTTGGTGAGCCAGATGAATAATGGCCTTGATTGCACCCAGTTCCCAATAATTCGGGTTGACTCGGATTGGCCGCTGCCTGTCTTTTGGAAAAAAATCGCCGCTAAAGATAATCCTAATCTTAAGGCAAAGAGGCAGTCACCTGCCTCGTGGGTGGCTCAGCACGTTGATACGACGCTAGCTGACAACCTCCGCACTGCGTTGGCTGAGCGGGGCGGTATGTGGACCTTCACGGGCTTGTACAAGGGTCAAGAGCGTGTTCCTGCAGCGCTAAAATCAACCTTGAGCGGCCCTTTCTGGCGTCTTCGAGAGCCTATTAGCGGACGCTGCTCGGTTCCAGCGGGCCCTAATTCTCGAATTCAGAGAGAGTTGGGCTTGTACGAGGCCGATGAGGTCGCGGGGGGTGTATTAAAAACCCGGCGTGAAAAGCATCTGGACGGCGGCATCTTTTTGCGAGCTTGGGTAGCTCGCACTGGATGTAAATGGGGTAGCGATGCGATGCGAGAACTGTAAATTTGCCGCCATTAGATGCTTTGAAAGCGTGACGGGGGCTTTCTAGCGGAAGCCCCGTCTATCGTGAGGTTAGGCGGCGTTTTTGCTGATGGCTCAGGTGCCAGACTTTGCAACCGCCGCTTGCCGCATTAATGCGACGAAGCTTTTAAAAAAATGTAGATATGCCAAAGTATTCTTTACGCAGTATGCAATTTGTCCTTATCTGGTCCATCGCGGACACTCGTCACGCTCCGAGGGGTGGTTAATTATGGATCAAAAAACCCGGAATTTCTGGGCCTCTTTCGTGGAGAAAGAGCTAAAAAAAACAAAGAATGATGATGAAAAATATTCGTTTTTACTGCGCACCGAGGGTAGTATTGATTTTATGTGTCCATCGTCAAATCATTTGCGACTGCTTTGCGCGCTGGCTAACGGAGTATCTGGCTCATCTGGATTTGAGGTTAAGCTGAGTTTTGGTGATGCATCAAGCGGCGGTGTTGGACGGTTCTGCGCTTGATGCCGACGTTAGACCAAGCGGACAGAAAAAACAGGCCGAGGTGGGTGTCGACGTCAACGCTCCTACCAATACAGGGAGGGCAGGCTTAGGCGCGCGGTCTGTTGATTTTTTTTTGGACACCCAGAGAACAAGCAAGAGGTGGTTCTGGCAGAAAATGGTGGCACTTCCCGTGGGGCCTCCCCACTTTCGTTGTACGGGGGGTATTCTTTAGTATAACGCTGCTTACTGAAAGTATTGGCCAAATAAATAGTAGCGAAAGCCCCCTAGGCGATGAATTTATCCGCAAAAATTTTGAGCTTA
>Ga0194133_10006170_pt1 | contig 14896 bp, 8 predicted proteins | sample TA2KigOf40mmetaG_FD_155448 | JGI IMG/M metagenome (GOLD analysis project Ga0194133, IMG submission 155448) | Freshwater microbial communities from Lake Tanganyika, Tanzania - TA2015055 Kigoma Offshore 40m | ecosystem: Environmental > Aquatic > Freshwater > Lake | place: Tanzania: Lake Tanganyika...
AATCAAAAAAATTTTTTTTTTAGTTTTTACCCATTAAATTTTGCCTCAGGATCTTCAGTTCCTGAATTTCTGAGCCATTCCGATCTACAAAAATATTATATATGGCCCTTAACCTGTTGAAATAATTGTTTGTAATGGTTACTTTAGCTTTTGAGTAAGTAGAGGCTCGTCCAATGTTCTCATGAATCTTTTCAGGGCATTAGCGACATCGTGTTCGCTGTAGCTTTCACGGGAGATGTGAACGTTCCAGGCGTTCTACAGCAGATGTGTAAGTTATGATTTCTCAGATAAGACTTTGAAAAAATTAGCTTTTTTTTACCTGACTAAGCTCTGTGAGAAGTTTGTTTATTTTAGTGTTAACCCCAGAAAGGCGATATATTCCTGTTGTTTAATTAAAAAGTTATATTTAATTGGCTCACACGTTTAAATTGTATTAATAGAAGTTTACCCTCTGTCAAACATCCATGACTGTAAACAAACCCAATACACTTATCGACAATAACCTGAAAGGAAATGGTCAATTTTTCAATTTCAATGGCTGAAATTCATCACATTTTTTTCAATTTTTTCACCGGTATGCCATCTTGGGTAAGCTGCTGGTCTTTAAGGGCATTCGTAGAGCTAAACGACACTGACTCGATAAACTCTTGCAAAACTTGGCACTCCTATAATAGAAGATTAGTGTGATTTAGTGTTTTACTTTACATTACTTTTGCTGTCAGGATACATGAAAATGTCAAATCTTTTTTTTTTGTTTGTGGAATTACCTTTTCATTTTCAATTTGAAAATATAATGATCTGTCTGTTGCATCCAGCACTAGCACAGGCAACGTCGAATCTAGAGCAGACAGATTCTTGCTATTTTTGACAAAAGTGAGGTTCTTTACACGTTTAAGGTCCTAAAGCAGTTTTTTTTAAATTAGATAAAGGATCAAGCTGTGAAAGAAAAGTTTATAAAACACCAGCTCGTCAACAGATCCAAGGTCTGCAGCTGTATAACGAAGTAATCGACATTGCTAGAAAAAAAGTTGAAGATTTGGCGACAAATAATACAAATATTGGGCATTTATTTCTCTTGTTGAAAAAAAGTTCAAAAAAGGAGGATAGGTTAAAGCCATCACTGGACAAACCTTTGAACCCATTATCCAGGACTTTTCCCATTTTCCTGCAAAACCTGTTTTCAAGTTGGCCCTGTAAAATTAAAGTTCAGTCAGAAAAGTTTCAAGCACCACCACATTTGAGTCTTTACCATAAAATATATCCAAAATTATCAAGCTCTATTGTTTCTAATCTAAAACTTAGACTTTGGGCAATTTTGACGACCCAAGTTTCCCGTTCTGCCTCTGAGGAAGCACTGAAAGACCTATTAAAGAACAATTGATTGGAAATGCATCACAAAATTTTAACCCGTGATTTTTACTTCATGACATGTTTTCCTGGAGCTATGCTGTAAACCAAATCAAACGTATACAATGGCTGCTGATCTTCATTAGTCCCTGAAACCGTTGGGAAGTCGTGTTTTCTAATGCTAAGAACATTGCTGAGCTAAAAAAAGATGTATTTATAGATTTGAAGAAAAAGCTCAGATTTTATCTGAATAATTACTATGATCATAGATTTTGGAATGGCGAGGGAGTCTTTGTCATTGAAGTATCTGAAATTCAAACACAAAAAATCATCTGAGACCTAATTACCCAATTGACAAAATATTTTTTTCTGTTGGTGAGGAATCACACGAGAAAATAAGTTTTTTTTGCTTAACGGAAAGTTTTAGAAAATGAAAGTTATAACAACCTAAAGTTTCCATTGCCTAAAATGCACCATTTGGACTGAAAGGATCTTTTGATTTTCGAATAAAGCAACAAAACACCAGAATGATGTTTGCTCCCTAATTTATTTGCACCTAAAATTAAAACATTTTTTAAACTCTTCTCCCCGTTTGAAATCATGAAGCATTTTTTGACAAAGAAAAAGAAAAAGTTTTTTTCATACCTTCTGTTATTGTGCTTTTCCTGAGATGTATTGCTGTGGCTGGTCTGCTGTCTATAACAGACCTCATGATCACCTAACAAATTAGAATGGCTATAGTTTCATTTGAAAATTCTAGTCAAGTCTCCAATTATCATTTTCTTAAAAGCAACTTTCATGATTGTTGAAATTGAATAGGCAAAAAAACTGACTTAAGACCACATATTTGTTTCTGCTCTGTTTTTTTTGTTAAGGCATCACTTGCTCAACTGTCTCTAAACAGGAAATCATTTGCGATACAATAAGGGGGAAGGGGGTTGGGTGAACTGTGGCAACTAAGTTTCAAGCAATCGCTTCGAAATATTCGAAAAAGAAAATACTAAAGAAAAAATGTTGTTACCTGATCGGTCATCTTTTTCTTGATACTTGTTGCAATTTTTGAGATATTGAGTGACGAAATCGATTTCCTCAAAAACGATGGCTAATCGAAAATTGAAAAAATGAAAAAAAAGTTTGCTTAGGACAGAATCCTAAAAAGCTAAAGCATCATGCCTGCTTTAATATTCCAGAGCTTGTACCATCAAAATCAGAACACTTTGAGTCATTGTCTGACCATTCCTCGCCAGAGGGTGGGTTTTCAAAACACCTCCATCCATCAGATTCTAAAGAATCCACCTATCATAAGAAAACTCCAAGTTAAAAAATATTTAAGGTACTCCCAGGAATCGCAACCAACCTCGCCCTCCTCCTGGTGTTTGGATGTCTTTGAGGAAGATCTTGATCGAAGAGGGTACCTTACATGTTTCGGGTCAGTAATATCAGAATGTGTTTGTGAATTAATTGATGAGTTTAAACGAGTCGATGACGATTTGTCGCTTGCCTCAGAAGGAGTGTGTGAATCGGAAGAGTTTATAGACAACTGTGACTCTGCCCGATCCATGGACGATCCAGGGTGATGATGAGGCTTTAATTTTTTGTACTTTGAACTGGGTGTTGATAATGTTGAGAAGCTTGTGGAGTATTTGGCCGAATTGGAGTCATCCTCAAGCGGTGCAACCCAAACACGCTCATAAGACTAAACGTTTTCAACAATCTTTTATTAAGTCTTTTGAAATTCGAATAGGAACTCTCACCAGAACTTGTGGATTGGTGGCTCTTGGCGGTGGGGAAGGAGGAGATGCTTTAGGTGGAGGTGGTGGGGTTATGGCCGGCGGTGGCAGGTCAACAGATGAAGCTGACGAGTTTCTGTTGGGATCCTTATTTACTCCAAGAAATGAGCCCCTGGTGCTTCCGGAGGCCTAAAAATATGCATTCATTAGTAAAACTTGCGTAGGAAAATTAACCCTCGGACGAATTTTAAAGTCAATTTACGTTTGATTTAGCAGACAATCGTTTTTTTGGGTAAGTAAAGACTTCAGCTTCTACTTCAGAATCGTCCGAGGGTGATGAAGATGAAGTACAATCCTCGTCTAATAATTTCGCTTCAGTTGACAATGTTTCATTTGTGAAACATGGATCAAAATCTCTAAAAAGTGTTCCTTTTCCAATCTTGATGGCCTAAGTTAAGAGCTTTTTTAGTATTTGTTAGGTGATTTAGAAAAAAAGCAGTCTCACTTTTCCATTGACTAAAGTAAATTTAGAACCGTTTTCATCTGTCAGGGCAATATGCTCATACTGAAAATGAAAATTATAGTCCACTTATAGCAAAACAGTATGAAAGCATTAAAATCCTGACCTGGTTCTGATTTTTTGTAATTGTCTTTGGAGAAGATACCATTTCTTCAAGAGCTGAAAGATCCAGAGATAAGTCTCTAAAAATGTAGAAAAAATTAATCTAAAGCTCGTGAAGGAAACTGGAAATATCCAAACCTGGTGATTTCTTCCTCAGCTTCTTCGTACCACCGGCTTATTGTCTGACGGATGTCAATTGTCTCTGACCTGTAATAGGGTATTGTTTTGAATTATGTAAGTTTGATAAAAACTTATATGTCTAAGTGAGTTGCAAAGCAAACTCTAATTAAAGCCACTTTTACAACAAAATCAACTTTCGTTTACTTCTTCATCTCTTTTGGGGAATTTTCAACTTTGAACTTCAGAACAGGTACGTCCACATCTCTGTCCATTATATTTTGAGCTTCTTTGGTGATGCAGTTTGGAGTAACCTCGCAGTAAACGTTTTCATAGGAATGGCGAGAAACCCTAAAAATAGATCGATAAAGAAGGGAATTTCTCACCACCATATTTTCCATAACTGTACCGTGCTAAAGCTTCGCTCCCTAAAGGTGTATTTCTCTCAGGCAATGAAGGTGGATCTATCGAATCAGTTCCCTAGAATTTTGATTGCATTCAGAATTTACAGCTAAATTTATGTCATACGGATTTATGCTTACGTCTTGAGTTTTCGGAGAGTCTGAGAAATTTTCTTCTGATATGTTCTCGTAGATGTCATCGTCCTCTGAAAAAGACTTGACAGTATCCGATTCTGGGATCGATCCATGGAGAATACCCATTTGTTCTAAAGGCCTTTGCTGTTTAGAGGTACGCGGAGCTGGAACTGAAATTGTAACGATAATGATGTGATATTTTGATACTTAAAGCTGATGCCCATAAAGAAATATAAAATTTTACCTCAATTTAGTAAATATGAATGACCCTATTGAAAATATTTTCAATAGAAAAAAAACGAATAGGAAGGTTGATCTTTCCTTTATCAAAGTTGAATCTTTAGAACTGTTTATTACCTGGAGCAGAAGCAGTCAACAAAGATTCTTTTTCATCTCTTGTCAAATCACTAATGGGCGACTGGAAAGTGATGTTCCCGAAGAAGTCATCATTTGAGGTAGGACTTGAACTTCTTATTACCTACAAAGTAAAAAAAAAGTTCACAAAATATTGTGCGCTAATTTTTTTTGCCAAAAAATAGGAACAATTAATAAAGCTCTTTTATGATCATACTGGCTTGCCGAAGTTGACGGTTACAGGATCGTACGAATTCCTTAGACTCACACCTGAGAGACCAAAATGTTAAATTTATATCTGCGTGTAACAAAGATATTTCGAATTTGATAAGATTAAGCCAAAAAAGACTCACTTTTAGGTCGTGTTTTTTCTCCCACATTTCCAAAAGTGATTTTTATTTTTGAAGGAATCTTTGGAGGTTTTTCATTATTTTTGGATGGAATTACGGCATGATTGGATGCACCCTGAGAACCTTCATTAGCACCTAATGAGAGATGTCTTGTCTTCTTTTTTTCCATGTTGAACTCGACATTTTCGTAATTTCCCAACGCATCGTCTGAATCTTTAATGTAGAATTTGGACTCGGTTGATGTCATTCTGAAACACGACAAAATAACTTTAGACCAACAATTTTCTGGGTTTTATCATTTTCATATTTTTGGTATATTTTAAGGCCCATTTCTTCGGTTAAGATTAAGTGAGTCATTTTTTGTAGGACAAGACTCTTGAGATGAGTTGAATCAGAGTGAGTTGGTAAATCCTGTTATTAGAGGTAAAGTAACAGGTGTTTATTGAGTCTGTCGTTTATTTCTGCCATACTGTCCAACATCTAAATTTCAGCTTTCTTTCTTAAATATTCAAAGTCCATCAAATAATTCAAAAACTGTTTTCAAAAAATTCAATATTTAAATATTTGCATTTTTGGAGGATTTTTTTCAAATTATATAGCAAAAAAATGCTTGATGAATCAAGTTTCAACCTTGTAGACGTTATTACGTCTTTTCATTGAAAATTCTTATCTCCTACGAATAAGCAAAATATAGCCTTTTGGGTAAAGATGAAAAAAATTGATAAGAGCCTTTGAAGTTTATGAAATATTTTTTTTTCTTTTCAAACAGGCTAATTCTGCTTCTAAGTAATTGTTAATTCGGCTGAAAGGCCCCTCGAAAAAAAACAGAGTAATACAGAGTTAATTCTTGTTGGTTGCCATTGTAATCATGATCATTCATCATAAAAGCACAATCCAATGCACTTTAAATGTAATTATTAGAAAATGTAACTTTTCATAGAGGAAAACTACTGTAAAAACTTTCATATGTAAATTAAAAAAATTATGCTCCTTGGCAAGGTTAGCACGACAATTATTATTTATACTTATTCGGATAGAAAAGAAAATTTATACTGTTTTGGTCCTACTTGCAATTCAATTAATAGAATTATTCATCCAAGGGGGGGCAAAGTGTGGGACGTGTGAGGGGAATAAGAATTCAAAGGGGTGAAACTTTCGAACACCTACTTTAAAAGTAAAAAGTGAAACATTTTTCCAAGAAATCTTTTTTTTAATGATTTACTCATGAAAAGGTCTGATAATTGCTCTAAAAATATCCGGTTCTAGTCAACTTAAAAGATATAGTTGAGATTTAATTCTTGCTCATTTAATTTGTCAATAAAATACCTTCTTACAAAAAACGATGTGTGAATTCATTTTCTATTCAACAACATTATTTTGACAAAATACTTTACGTAAACTTAATTAATAATTATCTTACCTTTTCTACAACTTCTTCACCATTTTATTTCATCCTTGAATTTTAAATGTTAAAATGATTCATTAAATCCTTACAGTTTTTAAATGTTTTGTTTATACTTAAAATCTTTTTAGTCTTTCTATCATTGTTGACACACGAAATTCGCCAAAAGCCAGAATCCATCCACTTCATATATATAAAATACTTAACATGTACGTATATTTTATTATAACAAAAAAACTACCAAAATCTGTTGCTGGCTCTGACACTCACTTCTAAAATAAATAAATCCCCACCGCAGGCGAATCGTCTAGCTTACTGATGATTGCATGCCGTGTCCCAATTCGGTTCTTCGCTCGCAGGTCGATCGCGCTAGCTAGCTATAGCTGCGCGCCCACCACTTCGCTATCGAGGTGCAATTTTTGCACCAACCTGTGGAACAATTCAGCTGTTGATCGAAAACCGATTCATCACAATAAAAATGTTTCTTCTAACCACGAAAAACTTCACATGTAATTTGGTAAATATATTGCATTTAAGAGAAAAATAAAACACCATAAAAACTACTTTTGAAGGACTAAGATGTCAAAACTTAGGTTAGTTGGAAAATTGGTAAGTTAAGAGAAAATGCTCCATTTTGTTGCCTGAACTAATATCTATTTTGTTAATTTTTTAGACAAATAAATTTCTTCTTAAGCTGCAAAATGGTAATTGTAAAAACTAGGGGGTCACACATTTCTTATTCTCACATTCAAATCGATTATATCAATATTATTTTAATTCACCATTTTATGGTTTTTATGCAAACTTGTCTTGTTATGTTCTCTTTTTTTAGCTATGGCCAATCCACTTGGTTAACCTCATCTGAAGAGGTCTTTACTCTGACATGTTGAGAATGTTTTAGAAAGTGCCTGGTCCGAATTGAACTGAAAATATAATTACTTTTACCAAAGGAATCACCTGTTAAGAGTGTAGGTTTAGGTTGGACTCCCAAGTCTATCACCTCTCTCAATTAAGGTAAATTACAAGTTAAAAAATCACTTATTGCTTTGCTTTCAGTCTAAAATTTACTTCCCTTAAAATTGAAATAATTTATCATTCTTTTGGTAAAAGTAATTGTGAAAAGACTTTGAAAGATTTTTACTATAAAGAACAGTTCCTCTTCCACTTTCGAAGGATAGCACGTGTTGGGGTCTTCTGAAATAAAAATTAGAGTTTTTCATGTAAGAAGTTCCTCCTCTGCTTTCAAATGAATATCACATGTTGAGGTCTCACCTTTCCAAAAATAGCCTTTTTGGAAAATATTCCAGGGCATTTAAAAGAGTTACATTACAAAAATCTTTAGCATAGACTTAACCCTATTCATCAGGACTATCAAGTATTAACTACAACTACTGTTCTATTTGGACCAGACACTTTCTGAAACCATCTCAGCTGAGAAAAAGAGAGCAACAATGATGTGGGCAATGTCATTAATAATGTGATCCTAACACGGCTCAGAGAAGACGTCCTAGCTAACATGTACAGTTTAAGAAGATCTGGAAAAATAAGATCATTTGACTCGGTGCGAAAAAGGATAGGCAAACGAGCAATTAGAAACAGAACAGACATGGCATCATCAGGCCATTTGATACGAACTGGACAAGACTCCACAAGAAAGGTGAAATAAGGGGATCCCTAAAAATCTTTATTTTCTGACAATTCAAATGAATTGAAGACAATAAAGTTTGAGTTTTGCTGATGGCAGAAGACTAACCCTGTCACGTGACATTTTGTCACCACTGTATGTCTCGGCGCTTGAAACTAAAAACAACAAATAAAATTGTCAAAATTCTTTGTTTTCAAATTTCAATTTCATTATTAAATGTATTCATGAACTTTTTATTAACAATTGGTCTTTGACTCCAACTGCAAGAACTCGATTCAAGAAGACCCCAAGGAGTTTTTAGTGCCTTGAGATATGCGTTGGAATGAGCAAGAAGTCATCCAGTTAGCAAAGCAATCTCCAGAATGGGAGGGTCGTCTAAATTACAGACCCCCTGCAAAGTCAAGAGGACCTTTTGCTGGAGCAACAAGCGAATCTCGGATTAGGTGGTTTCGATTACGAGCCAACTGTCTGTTTTACTACAAACTGTCATTTGAAGATAAACGTCCATTGACAGACTCTGAGCCTATGGGAATACTTGTGCTGGAAAGATATCATGTTCAAAAAGATAGCTTTGAAAATCCAAATGCATTCTCAATCTTGTTTGAGGATGAGCCAGGTAGCAAAAAACTTTCTGTACAAAAAATTTTAAACTTAACAATTTATATTTTTTACTGTTGTAGGGAAGAAACACTACTTTATTGCTGATGATAAAAGATGTGCTCTGCAATGGGAATCAGCACTGAAGAAAGCTAGGTAAAAAAATCCTGGCAAAAATATTTTGAGAATTCATGTTTGAAATCTTGAATAAAATTTTATTATTCAAGTTACCAAAAATTACGCGAACAACTTATGAACCTTCAGATTAAGTTGACAAAGAAAACAGGCGTTGATCCATTGTTGGGAACAACATTTAGCAAAACGAATTGCATAATGGTGAAGCCATGCATGGAGGAAATCTCTGAGGGTCCGTCGCCGAAACCCCGAAAAAAGAAGAACAAATGTCCGCCAACTTTCCAAAGCCATATTTTCGAACCTTGGGACAAGCATTCACCTTTAACTCATCACGTAAGAAAACGTATTCAAATTTAAATGCCATTTGAATGCTTAAAAAACAATACTTTTCTTGTTTTTAGGGAATTTTAAGTACAGAAGGTGAAGATGAAACAGTTTTCGTCAAAAAAAGTGTGAAGAAAAAGCCTTCTTTCAAAAGTCACGTAGATGTTCCAGTTGGAAACCTGCTGGACTTGTAGCAAATATGAAAAGATAAAAGCTTTATATTCCGAATGGCCATAGAGAAAACATTCCCCTATTGTTGCAATCATGGTTGAAAAACCTGAGAGGAAATCAAACTTACGCTTTTATAGTATCACAAAAGTACGTAGCTGCTTTCAACTTCAATGCTTGTGATAGATATGCTGTGTTGACCTTTAAGTAGATAACAGTAAAATATTAAGTATTTCAAGAAGTGTAAGAACTTGTGAGCTCAGTGATGTTATAGATCAAATTATTTTTTTCATTAAAGACTTTATTGTTAGCTTATTTTGTCATGTTTCATTCATTCTTTCACTCATGATTTTGAAAAAAATATTTCCACATTTTCTCATGTTAGCAACTTCTTGGAAGGGAAAGGCTTGTGTTGTTAACTTGGTTCTGAAAAATTTTCATGAGTTGCACACAAAAACTGAATTTTTTCCATCAAGGCAGCAAATCAATCCAAAAATTTGATGGTAATATATTATTTGATCCTTGAGCATTGGCTTGGACCAAAATTTGAACTGTTTCATTGTTATTTAGATGGGTAAATGTTATTTCTAAAAGTCCATTTGGTGATTTCACTTTGTAAATTAGGGCTCAAACACAGTTTTTGATCGCTTTTGTGGTTGCAGTCACTTTATGAACTAACCCGAAGTCCCCCATTAGGAGTCGGGACTTACATATAATGCTTGATTGCAGAAAATTCTCTTTTTTGTCTCAAAACCTCTGTTACACTTTGGGCAGACTGTCCATGGGGGGGGGGGGTCCAAATGGTCACAACAAGGCACTGCACAACACCTGAACTGCTCAAACAGTCCCTGCAAAATATTGTACTTTACCGGACTGTCACCCTAAGAAATTATTTAGCATGATTTGGACTCGAATTTTTATTTTCACTTGTCAACCCACGAGGTTGGGTATTAGATCAATGGGTGACCCAGTGACCCCGATAACTCCGCCCATTTTGTGAGCTGCACCTCAATTTCCACGCCCACTTTGATTCACTCAGACCAATCAGATAATTTTTAGAACTTGGCCAATGAAAACAGCAAAATGGGGTCAATCCAATCGGGTTGCACATGTCAGAGTCTCACCATCCAAAATACTTCTTTTTGGGATGACTTTTCTTCAGTTCCCTTACCCAAGTAGTGAGAAATCTGAGGTGGCTCTCCACCATCACCACTAGCTAAGAAGACTAGTCTACCCCTTTTTTAACTATAACTACTGTCTGCAAAACCCAGAATATGGTTTCTTGTGAGGGGGCCTTGAAGGTACCCTCCTCTGTAGGTTCAAGTGAAGACCAAAAAACTAACGAACTTCAAACGATCGAGGTTCAGCTTTAAGAGCAAGGGGATTTTCATTAACAATAATTCCATTTGGTAGAAATCCTGAACAGAAACTCAAAAGTATTTAATTCTTTCACATCCAACAATTTCAAACATATAGACAAATGAAAAAATGTAACATTGAAAAAAAATGTTAAATTGATGAGCAGGCAAAAGGGACATTGAATATATATGGTTAAGAATAAAAATCATATAATTTCTATCACACCGAATTTCCTAGTAATAAATCACTTTTAATTGAGAATAAAATTTAAGCTTATAAACATTGAACATTTACTATAATAGTGTTTCATCAAAAAAAAAAAACTTTGATTTTAGTTTCGTTTGACCGGAAATCACATGTACTTGAATATCTCCTTTTATTTTGGGTACCCGCTTCAAATTCGGATATGTATGACATGCAACCCGCATATAGGGGAAAGAAAATTCTCATCAATCGTTATTGCTTCCGTTGATATTGAATGGGGTTGACCCCGGGAAAAAGAGGTCTCACTCCTATGACTTAAAAATATAGATTCTTTGAACTTCTTACAAGATTTAGAACTAAGACTATGTCTCCAGCTTTTTCATCAACACAGCTAACTCATCAATGCCGTTGAGCCCCATGCAAATAGTGTTGTAGGTTCTACGGTTGCTGGAAAGTTTTCGTCCCAAGAGGGTGAAATACTTGTTCCTTGTGTCGGTTACGAATCGGGCTGCCTCTGGAAAAGATAACTTCACAATTTGACCCTTTGGTAGGTGGAGGGATAAGAGAAGCTATGCGGTTACCTGAACTCAACCCTTCGCCTGATAAAAGGGCAATAAGGGTGAAAATTGGAAAGAACTGGTTGTTTGAGGTGACTTCCCCAAGGGTACCCACAAGTCGAAGATAGTCCATCAGCTCGCCAGAATCGAAGTGGGCACTCACCTGAATAAAGAGCTATGATGACCTTGGCTCCATTCATTTTCACAATATTATTCATCCAAATGTTCAGTTCAAGCTATCTTAAACTGTCACCCTTATTATGGATAATCATAAGTGTCACCCTGACCCAGTAGTCACGACATCGAGCTGGGAATCCGAGTTTCGAGGTTTGAACCCCAACACCTCCAGGCAACCTTTGACCCCAGGTTGCCTAAAACAGCAAATACTCCCAGCCTTAATGTGCCTTTAATGATAAAATTCTCAAGGCGCCATAAAAAAAGACAATCCTAATTTCAGTGTCCTCCTTTGATTTCTGCCCCCTCCCCCCCAAAGGGTAAAGGTTTATTTCTGATCTATGTCCCATTTATATAGAATGGATCCTGTTCCATCATTACAGCCTGTTCAATTTTGATTCTTTTCTTGATTGGTAAGGGTCATCAGCTAGTTTGCTCTACCCTGGAGATAAGAGCACCCTCTACTTTTCAGAGCACCCTTAACATAGTTCACACAAAAAGATTTCATTATAACTGCTTCACCTTGTTGATGTCTGTCATCATTATCTTTCGAATTTTGTTGATTTTTGTCACAGAAACTTGATGTTCATAATTTTTTTGCCAGATATTTTTGTCCAATTCTCCAAATAGGAACTAGAATAAAAAAATCCTTCCAATAAAAAGTGAGAAATTGGATCAAATTTTAAATGATGCTTGCCTGTAATTGGTCATTTCCTGTCAAGCAATGTTCAGATTTTGCTGAACAACAAGCCACAGCTTTTGCACAACCCTGCCTCCAAACAAGAGTCTAAAAAAGTGCAAAAACTATCGTTCATACAGAAGTTGTTGTGGCACATGGTATGCTTGTCTACCTCTAGTTCGCCTACATAAGATTACTTGGTTGCCTACCGAGCCTAACCCATGGCCAGGCTCAGTACCAGGTTAGGCCTAGATCATGAGCCCCGCAGGGTTAGGCCCAGGTGTTAAGTCCTGCAGTGTTAGGGCCAGATTATAAGCCCTGCAAGGTTAGGCCCTGAAGGTTAAAAGCAATAAAATAGGCCTGCAAGTAAGGTATATTGTGTAGGCTCAGGTCTCACCCTGGCCTTTACTTAGAGGTAGGCAAAACTAGTAATCTTATGTAGTGGCCAACTGGTAGGTAGGTGAACACTCCTTGAATCGTGGCATATTGTATCTGGCTGGGGATTAGAGGGTCTTGGGTTGGGACAAGGCAACCTTGGACCCGGGGGTTGCCACAAAAATACACACATAAAAGTAATAATAAGGATTCCCTGCCAGTACAAATAAGGCACTTTAATGACTTAGTATTGCTGGATGCTCCATTCAAAAATGTGATAAAATAAATTTTCTAACAAGCCAGACCTGATCCCTATCTGTTAGATCATTGAATCCTGGTTGTGTTTTCAAAACTCTTCTGAAACGCTCTGTAAAAGTAGCATATTTTTTAAACCCAAAGTGTTTGGACAAGGGAACATCATAAGAGAACATGATGAATTCATTGACAAAGTCCTCTCCTAAATAAATGTTAAAATATAAATTTTTATGGTCCTCATAAAAAAACAAAGAATCATACCCATGGGCACATCCTGATAAGCTGACATGTACTTAAACTAAAATAAAAAAAAGTCATTTAGCATGGTTCAAGCATTAGTACACATAAACGTAATGCTAGGGCTCAGGGCTTGGTCCAAGGGCGAGGGTGAGGAAAACCAAAGAAAAAAGGAAGGGTGCTCTCAAATTCCCAGTCCTTTTTTTTATATTACCAATTGCACAGCCAGCCAATCTTCTTCTTCTCTTGTAAAAGGCATTTCCAACTCCTTGGCTAGGGGAACAAAATCTTTGGAGCCACCCAGGGCACCCCAGAAACTTTGAAGAGCTTCACTTGTAATGGATTTGACATTTTGACTTGTAAAAATCTGCTGCAGCTCAAGTAATTCACTGATCTGTGAAACAGAGATGTTGTTGGTATTTGACAGAATGTGTTTTTGAAATGATGTGGCTTAATTACTAGAAGGTCAACATCTCTTTCAAAGCCAGACATTTTAGCTGAGAAAGAAGAGTTTTTCAGAACAGATTTGAGATTGGTCATTTCATCTTCCAGAATAGATGGGGAGCTGAAAGCTGACTGTGGGTTGGATGATAACAAAATTATGGCTGCAATCAGGCCATTATGCTGAGGAGTCAGACACAAACGGGACAACCACCTTGAGGCAACTTCAAAGTATCTTTTCATTGGACCTTATTACAGTAATTTTAGTTTTAGTTTTAGTATATTACTTTGTAGGTAGGACAGAAAAAAAGTACCTGAATCTGAAAAGATGCCAACATCCTTTGAGAGAACCTTTATTGAAACTAATTCAACTGAAGAAAGAAACCTAATCCAGTATGGATCTGCCTGAAGTTTTTTGGTTGGACCAATCAAACACTCAATTTGTTCAACCCCAGAACTGGCTGTGATGTACCTGATGAGAAAATCATCTTTAGGTATTTTAAAAAATTTCATAATTATTAACCCCCCTATTTTAGGTTTTTATCAAGATTTAGCCCCCAACCCTTCAATCTCCCAGGTGTAGGGACCTTTAAATACCCTGAAATTACTGGCTTTAGGGTCAAGTGTCATCCCACAAGTTTTTTTTTACAAACCTTGCCAACAAGTAGTGAGAGAAGAGAGGCTGGTTCAATTTGAGAACTTCTGCTTGATCAATAAGGGAGAGCCTCTGAAATTCAGGCCTTTTGACAGCAAACTGGCGAAACCTTTCACATAGTTGAGAGACTGTTCGACCAAAGTCATAGGCAGAGAAATGAATGGTACCACAGTGGAAAGACACCTAAATGCCAGGGGGTAAAATTCAGGACTTTACCCATTGAGAATAAAGGTTATAGAAATTAGTCACCAGGCGCCTAAAGAGATCTTCCTGAGGGCAGATGTTTTCCTCATAGTCAGAAATAATCTAAATTAAAGAAGCAGGTTTTTGCATGCATGAATCAAATCAAAATGAAATTCAAAGTAGTCACCTTTGCTATATAATCATCATTTGCCAAAGTAGTGTTTTGAATACCAGAAAGGTTTATTTGGTCCTGATCTGTGTCTCAACAGAAAAACTTTGTTACTAGTATCCAGAAATTTTAAGCATTGAAAGACTCAGTTACTTACTTGTAGTGTAACTTTCATGTAACCTAACCTAACCTAGCCTAGCCTAGCCTAGCCTAGCCTAGCCTAGCCCAACCTAACCCAACCCAACCCAACCCAACCTAACCTAACCTATGCCTATGCCCCC
>Ga0194133_10006171_pt1 | contig 14893 bp, 12 predicted proteins | sample TA2KigOf40mmetaG_FD_155448 | JGI IMG/M metagenome (GOLD analysis project Ga0194133, IMG submission 155448) | Freshwater microbial communities from Lake Tanganyika, Tanzania - TA2015055 Kigoma Offshore 40m | ecosystem: Environmental > Aquatic > Freshwater > Lake | place: Tanzania: Lake...
TGTTTATCGGTTAAATCTTCTAGTTTAAGTGGTTGACCAATTACTTGACAAATGGTGTCAGAATTTTGTTCTTTATTACAAGTCTGTTTGTGTTTCCAAAGACCAGAACGATGTAAAAATTCCTTACCACAAGCGTCACAATTATTTTTTTTGCACGTTTTTGCTAGTTTTTGGTTTCCATTGGTTTCCTCTGAGACTGATGTGTGTTTTTGCGTCTGTAAATGCATTTCATAATTATGTTTTCGTGACGTAGTATAGTCGCATAGTTGGCAATGAAAATCTGTGCTAGTTTTTGCTAGTTTTTGGTTTCCTAAAGTTTCCATATATAATTAAGTGAAGAAAATAATTTCAAAAAATTATCGTCACAAAAAATCTTACAAAAAAAATAATTGTGACGATGTCAGTCACAAACGCGTTTTTTTCAAAAAAACATTTAGGTTTTTAAAAATGGACATTTTAAAAATGTCCAAAATCGATTTCTGAAAATACTTTTTGAAAAAAAGCTAACACTGACAACCACTACCACTATATGTGTGGTTGGTTCTTTACTGAATATGGTCTTAAAATATTTTGCAGAACAAGCGCGATAATTTTCAGTCTCGTCTTTAAATAGGTTTCAAAATAATATATATTATTTTTACCAAAAATTTAATTAAAATATTTGTTAGATTAAATAAATCAACCTAACAAAAAGCATTTGAATTATTATTTGTAATAAAAGAATTTAACTAAAATATATGCACTTGCGATAACAATCAATTGTTGAATCATTGCTAAACTTTTAGCTAAATCTGATAAAGCTGTTACATCTGGTAAACCAACACTTGACTGAATTGTTATACTATAAAATAAAAAATCTATAAATGTTAGTTTATCATTTTTATTCAATGGCATAAAATTATCCGCCGGAATTATTGTATAAATAAACGCAAAAATAATAATACATATTATATTAAACAAAAATGTCTTTGATATTATATCCATATCCATATTATAGTTAAACTATAAAATAATTTTATACATATAGTGATTGATTTGTTACAACAAATTTTAAAGTTAAATGTGGAATTTGTCTTAGTTTATGTAAAAATGCAACATTATTTGTTAGTTCTGCTATCTTTTCAAACTCACAAGAAATATTGTTTATCTTTAATATTGCCTTTACAAATTCACCCAAAAATATTTCCTTTTGTTCTTCTAAATCTTGCAAAATCAATTTACAATCATTTACATTTTCACAATCTACCCATCGTTCTACATACGGTAATAAATCATAATGGATGTCATATTCTGTACCCGTATTTATATTATTTGTTAGTTCTTTGTCTTTATTTTCATTATATAAATCTTCAACAGTTTCTATTAATTTATTTACGGATGAATCCGATGATTTTGGATTATTATCTTTAATTTCATCTTGTACTTTTACATTTGTAAAACAACTAAATAATGCAATTAGTTGTTTTGGCTCTAAATTATCCAACACTTTGTCTTCATATAATTTTGAAAATACCAAACAATGTACTTCCCTTATTTGTGAAGCTATTTTACCTAATTCTGTCAATATAATATTATTATTTTCTTGTTTTATATATCCATCTTTCTCCAAAACATTCAATACTGATTCAACACCTGTCTTAAAATATACCGTTAAAATGTCTACTTGTTTCTGTTTATTTTGAATTTCATTTTCTAAATTCTTTATTTTTGTATAACTATTTAAATCTTGTTCTACAAATTTGTATTCATCTTTAATAATTTGTATACGTCTTTCAGTTTCTTTACGTTTTTTATTTACCGTAAATTTAACGGTCTGCTGAAGATTATCATATTCTTCAATTATGTTAGTTGGTGTTCTTAAATTCGGCAAATACCCTTTTATTTGTTCTAATTCTTTAGTTTGTATAATAATTTGCTTATTTATTTCTTCCATTTGTCCTTGTAATACATCAGTCGTCATACTTTTTTTCGCAAAATCTACAATATTTGTATTTCCTATATCAATTAAATTTAGTAACAAATTATATGATATTTTGAATTTTGATATGAGGGTTTGTGGTTTGCCATTCATCATAGTTTTGTAGTTAACTGAATCTACATTTCTAAACAGGTTATTAAGATGGATGCAATAACCAATATTATCTAAACCGCGTCGTCCAGCTCTACCTGACATTTGTCCCATCTCATGTGAATATAACATACGACTAACACTACCATCAAATTTATTTACATCTGTAAATATTACCGTTTTTGTCGGCATATTTACTCCAATGCAAAAAGTTTCCGTTGCAAATAATAATTTAATATATCCTTTAGCGTAAAAAATTTCAACAATTTCTTTTAAAATTGGTAAAATACCACTATGGTGAATCGCGATCCCTTTACGCAATAATTTAATCATATTATTATATTCTGGTAAATGCATATATTCTTCGAAATTAGGAAGTTTTTTCCGTAAAATCTGTTCACATTCATAATCAATTACATAAGGGACTTTAGTATCAAATTCTTGTAAATTGGTTGTAATTTCATTGGCACAAACTTCAAGTTGTTTTCTATTTAATACAAAACATAAAGCAGGTAACATTTCATTTTCTGTTAAATACTTAGTTACTTGATTTAATACATGTGCACGTTTAATTCGAATATCATTTTTATCGAATAAATTAAGTATCTTTGTCATTTTAGAATAATGTTCATCATTAAATTTTCCGTTTGAAGTTTGTATTATAAAAGGTTTATCGATAATGTTTTTAATTTCTTGTTGCAAAGCCTTATCTTTAATTGTTTTAAATACACTTTGAGTAGCAGTAATAAATGAATAATGTGTTAACGGAACAACTCTATGTGTTGTATTTGTTAAATATACTTCTTTATTTGAATTGGGATGAATATTTTCACACCATTCAGCAAATTTTTCAGGTTTATCAATGGTTGCAGATAACATAACTAATTGAATATGAGGAGGAAGTAACATAAATGTATTTTCCCAGACCATTCCTCTTGAAGGGTCATTAAAAAAATGAACTTCATCAATAACTACGCACCCAACATCATTATGAATATCTATTTCAAAATCCATTGGAGATGCAGAGTTATTGTTATTTAATACGTTTTTATTTTGATATAATTTATTCAATAATATTTCTGCTGTCATAATTAAAACATTTGCTTGTGGGTTGAATTTAATATCACCTGTAAGAATCCCAACTGATATATCTTCATATTTTTTTGTAAAATCATTAAATTTTTGATTAACAAGAGATTTAATTGGAGCGGTATATATGACTTTTTTTCCTTTTTTACTAAAATATTCTATTGCAAATTCAGCTGGAAGTGTTTTTCCTGTACCAGTGTGTGCTGTGACCAGTACATGATGTCCTTCAATTATACTTTCAATAGCCCATTTTTGAAAAATACTTAATTCAAATGGGTATTTTTCAAAATATTCTTTATATTTATTTTCATTATCCTTAGGATAACTTGTTATGGAGCAAATTTTAACCATTTGGGGTTATAATATTATGTATTATTGTCTTTAAGTTGTTTTATTATATGTCCTAACTATTAATAGTTTTATATAAATAACTTAAAGATATAAAAATAATATGGTTATTATGCCTAAACTTTGCGAATATGAGACATGTCGTAAACGTGCTACATATGGATTTAATAGGAATCCTATAAAATGTTATGATCATAAAGAACAAAATATGAAATTATCTTCTGGTTTATGCAATTGCGGAAAAACAACACCAAATTTTAATCTTAATGGAATGCCAGCAAAATATTGTTCTGAATGTAAATTAGAAAATATGATTGATGTTAAACATAAAAAATGTTATTGTGGTAAGGTTCAACCAACGTATAATTATGAAGGTCTAGTTGCAAAATATTGTTCTGAATGTAAATTAGAAAATATGATTGATGTAAAACATAATTTATGTTTTTGTGGAAGTGTTAGACCAACATTTAATTTTAAGGGTCTAAAGGCGAAATACTGTAGTTCTTGTAAAAAAGAAGAAATGATAGACGTTACTGAAACACGTTTTTGTAAAATATGTAATCAAACTAGACCAAGTTTTAATTATAAAGATTTAAAACCGGAATATTGTTCTAAATGTAAATTAGAAAATATGATAGATGTAATACATGAAATGTGTGCTTGTGGAAAAGTTCAACCAACGTATAATTATGAAGGTTTGGTTGCCAAATATTGTATTAATTGTAAAACGAATGATATGATTGACGTAAAACATAATTTATGTTTTTGTGGAACTGCTAGACCAACATTTAATTTTAAGGGGTTGAAACCGGAATATTGTGTTTCTTGTAAAAAAGAAGAAATGATAGATGTTAATGAAAAACGTTTTTGTAAAATATGTAAACAAATTAGACCTTGTTTTAATTACAAAGATTTAAAACCAGAATATTGTGTCTCTTGTAAAACTGATGAAATGATTAATGTGGCCAACGAAAAATGCTTTTGCGGAAAATCAGTTCCTTCTTTTAATATTAAAGGGTTAAAACCAAATTATTGTGCCGCTTGTAAAGAACCTAATATGATTGATGTAAAAAATACCAGGTGTTATTGTGAAAAATCTTTACCATCATTTAATTTTAAAGGTTTACAACCAAAATATTGTATAACATGTAAAAAAAACGGAATGGTAAACATAAAAAGTGCATTATGTAAGGCAGACAATTGTAAAACGCAAGGCAACAAAAACTATAAAGGGTATTGCACAAATTGTTTTCAAAATTTATTTCCATTAGACCCTCTTACATTTCAAATTCGTTCAAAAACAAAAGAAATTGCTGTTCGTGATTTTATTAATGCTAAATTTGAAGGGTTTCAACATGATAAACCTATTTGGTATAATGAAACAGATTGTGACTGTACGACTAAACGCAGAATAGATCATCGTAAATTAATAGATAATACTTTATTATGTATTGAAACTGATGAAAACCAGCATAAATATTATTCAAAAAGTGATGAAGAATCTCGTTACCATGACATATTCATGGCATTTGGTGGAAAATTTATATTCATTCGATTTAATCCTGATAAATATAAGGATATAAAAGGAAAAAATAAAAACCCTATGTTAGTTAATCGATTACCGGTTTTAGAAAATGAAATAAATAACCAAATTAAAAGAATTCAAAATCAAGAAAATACGGAATTATTAGAAGTAATCGAATTATACTATGATAATTATTCCCTTTAAATTCAAATAATATATATTATTTGAAACATACTTAAAGAAACTTTACGTTTAAAACTTAAAAATGGCAACATTTTCAGAAAAATACGAAATTATTGAAAAAATAAGTGAAGGCGCATTTGGTTGTGTATATAAGGGCAAAAATAAAATAACTGGTGAGTTAGTTGCTATTAAAATTGAAGACAGAAACAAATTAAATATTAATACTTTGTTAGTTGAAGCAAAAATATATCAATATTTAGGAAAACAAAAAGGGTTTCCTCAATTAAAATGGTTTCAAACTAACAATAAACATAATATACTTGTTATCAATTATTTAGGAAAATCACTTAATAACTTTAAAAATCCAATTGATTTAAATATTGTTAGAAATATTGGTTCACAAATTTTTAAACGCATTGAATTATTACATTCGAAACAATTAATTCATCGAGATATTAAACCACATAATTTGTTAGTTGGTACCAAAGATAAAACTACTATATATCTTATTGATTTTTCTTTTGCCAAAAGATATATTATTAATGGACAACATATAAAAGAAGGTATAACTAACAAAATTATCGGATCTTTAAATTTTGTTAGTTTAAATATACATAACAGAATTGAACCGAGTCGAAGAGATGATTTAATTTCTGCAATATATGTTTTAATATATTTATATTTTGGAAAATTAGAATGGGAAAATTGCACCAATGAGAATACAATAATTTGTCTTAAAGAATCCATTTTAACAGCAGATAATATTCCAATTGTTTTTCGTAATTTATTATTATATTGTCAAAGTTTAGCATTTGATTGTGAACCAGATTATCAATATATAGCTCAATTATTATATAAATAATAATTATTTAAAACAACTTAAAAACGACTTTATATAATATTATATAAAATGGCTGACACAACTGTTGCTGATACATCTTTTACCAGATACACTGGTCGCGTTAAGTGGTTTAATAATAAGGCTGGATATGGCTTTGTTACTGTAACCGATGGTCCTAAATCAGGTTCCGATATTTTTGTTCATCATAGTTCAATTTCTGTTCACGATGAGCAATACAAGTATTTAGTTCAAGGAGAGTATGTTGAGTTTTCAATTACTACCACTGAAGGTGGTCAACATGAATTCCAAGCTAGTTCAGTTAGTGGCATTAAGGGTGGTAAGTTAATGTGTGAGACTCGCCGTGATGTTAGAACTAGTCGTGCTCAATATAGAGAACAAACTGCTGAACCGGTTAAGGCACATGTAAGGGCACCTAGAGCAAAGGCCGCTCCTAAAGAAGAAAAAGAAAAGGGTGAATGGGTTCAGGTATCTAAAAAAGGTAAGACCGAGGCGGCACCTAAACCAAAGAAATCTCCATCAAAAAAGGGTGCTGAATCTAAGTAAACAACTATTTTTATAAATTATAATTAAAACTTATTATAATTATTATTTAAAAAATGACTTAAAATTTATAATTAACATAATGTATGGATATTGAAGATACATTTGAACATATATTTAAGCAATTCAATACTATAAATGATAGTCTAACTTTATTTAAAATGCAAATTAGTACATTACAACAACACGTTAAAACTGTTGAAAAAAATGTAAAAAAGGAGCTAAAAACATTTCAAAAGGAAAAATTAAAGGAAGAATTAAAACCAAAGCGACAACCATCAGGATTCGCAAAGCCGACAAAGGTAACAAAAGAATTATGTGAATTTATGGGTATACCAGAAGGAAGTCAAATAGCAAGAACAGAAGTGAATAAAGCTTTAGCAAATTATATTAAGGGAAATAATTTAATAGAATGGGATGAAGAGCAAAAGAAGAAAAAAATAGTAGCAGATGAAAAACTAAGTAATTTATTGGGAATAGATGATGAAGAAATAGCAAATTTAACGTATTTTAATATTCAAAAATATATGAATAAACATTTTGTTAAAGAAATTTAGTTAGTTTTTGTATTGTTAGTTCATCATCTTCAAATAATGACCTAGATTTTAAAAATATGTTAGTATTTAATGGGTAAAATTTATCACAATTAAAATCTGTTTTAAACCGAGTTAAAAATAACGTTTTAATATAAGGCAAAAATATTTCAATGATTTGTATTCCTCCAATTACTATATACTCTTGATTAGTATTATTATTATTAATATAATCTAATGTTTCTTTAAATCCGAAAAAATGAATATTGTCATACTGTAAATAATCTTTGCCTTTTTCTTTGTTGTTAGTTATAATTATATTTTGTCTACCTTTTAAAGGTTTAGAATTAGGTAATGATAATAATGTATTGTAGCCCATTATTACAGTTTTACCAATTGTTTTTTCACGAAAAAAATTCATATCGGTTTTAGATTTCCACGGTATATTTCCGTCTTTTGCAAAACCATTATTTACATCTAAAGCAATAATAGCAGATAGGTTATTAATTATTGACATCTTTTATTATGTTTAAATACTTAAAATTAAATATTTAAGCATATTATAATTATAAATATGGAAAATAAATTTACATTTTTATCTGACCCAAATATTATTAATTGTCTTAAAAATGCAAATGAAACATTACATCTTAATTTGGACCAAACACAAAATAAAATGGTTGTATTTGTTTATAGCGCTCCTAAAGTTGGTTCAACTTCTATTGTTACTTCATTACGTATTTTTGCTGAAGATAAATTAGATGTAGTACATATTCACGATGAAGAAATGTTAAGTGTATTAGGACACGTAAAAAATGTTACTATAAATCAGCTAATACAATATAATAAATATTTAGGAAAAGATGTTTATGTAATAGATGTTTATAGGACTCCAATTGAAAGAAAGATTTCTACTTTTTTTGAAAAAATAAGTTCGTATCATTTTAATAATACTGATGAAAAAGTAAATGAATATAATATACAAAAAGTAATTAATAGATTTAATAAAATATTTCCCTATATTGGTGAAGGTGATCATTTTATCGATAAATATAATATTCCAATACCTGAAAAATTTGATACAAATAAAAAATGTGTGTTGCTTGAATGTGGTAATGGAATTAAATACATAAAATTAAGATTGAAGGATTCGCGAATGTGGCCTACAATATTAGGACAAATATTTAAAATAAATATGGTTTTAATTAAAGATTATGAGAGTACTAATAAACCGATAAAAGATTTATATCTAAAGTTTAAGGCTTTATATAAGATACCTAGAAATTTATTAGACAATATTATGCAATGTAAATATCTTAATTATTATTATTCTCAAACAGAAATTAAAGAATATTATGATGAATGGATAAAAAAATCGTGCGAACCATTTGAAGCATATAGTCCTAGCGAATATAAATTATATGAAGATTTAACAATAGAAAATTCCCATATAGATTATATTCAAAATAATCACTACATGGATGAAGGATGTAAATGTAAAGCGTGTAAAATTAAAAGAAAAGATGTTGCAACAAAATTATTAAGAGGAATTCCGGTAACAGGAAAAATAACACATAATGATGCAAAAACGGAATTAATAAAAAAGAGAATAGTGCAGGCAAATACATATAATAAAATGGTTTCAACGTTTTCAAATCAACAGAAGCCGGCAAATATAAAAAATATAATTTCAAGAAGAAATTATTAAAATTGTTTAGAAGTTTTATGTTTATTAATTAATATATATATATAAACATATAATATAAAATGACAGAACCAAAAAAAGAAATAGTAAAACAAGTAACACCAGAAATTATCGTGCTAATTGATAAAAAAATATTATTTTTTCAAGATGTTATACAAAAAACTATACTACACGTTCAAAAAAATAAATTATTTGATATTTTTGGTATTAGTGATGTACATAGTTGCATAAATTCTCTTTCTGAATTAAGTAAAAAAATAAAGGATATTTCAGAAGTAACGATAAATTCTAATACAGATGCAATTATTAATGTTTTACAAAATGTAAATAATGATTTGTCAACATTATTTAAATCATTTGGTACAGACTCTTTTGAAGACTTGCTATGGATATGTTTTGGAAATAATTCTGTAAATACATATGCTATATCTGATATGGATAAACATAAATTTGAATTACTTAAAAAATATTTTCATCCTATAGGATACAAAATTTTGACATCTAAAAAGGATAAAAATTCACCAACAACAACCTCTGACTCAAATGATGAATTAAATGAAAAGTCAAAAAATTTAGATTGTGTTGATATTGGAATAAAAGCTAAACAATTTTATCTTAAAGTATATGGAATTCAATTAGTGGTACACAATCCTCAACATAATAAAAGTTTGGTAATAAATGGTGTTATAGATGATGTTATTATTGATATTTTGAATAATCGGTTTATAAATTTGAAAATAAAATCAATTAAAGAAAATTTACCAACTAACAGTGATTTTCAAAATGATACATTTTTAAGATTTGTTAGTTCATTAAGTTTAAAAGACTATTTAATTTGTGAACCACACGAAGTTTACTTAAAATTCTCGGGATTAAATAGTAACCTAAATAATATAAAACAAAAAACAATTTCACAAATTATAAAAGATTTTGCTTCTTATGATTTATATATAAAACGATTAACAATAATGCAACTTTTAATTAAATCAGATAAATATGATAATCAATATTTGGCATATTTACTTTATGATATGCTTTCAAATGATGTTAATGGTAATATTGATACACAAGAACAAACAATGTTATTTGATAGTTTTCCTTGGTCAATAAAACAATATTTTAAAGATGCAATGAAAAATACGATACAATATACTAACAACTTATCTAACTTTGATATTCAAAAAATACCATTGGAGCAGCAAATTTGTCTTCTTAAAGCGTCAGATTCTGTTAAAGAAAAAGCAATGCAAAAACTTAAAGAAGTAAAGGCGAAGTCGGAAGATTCAGGATCAAAGGCAAGACAGTATTTAGAAGGATTACTTAAAATACCATTTAGTATTTATAAGAAAGAACCTATACTAAATATTATGAATGAAATAAAGGTGGATTATTTATCTTTAATTTCAACAAATAATTTGTTAGTAACTAACTCTAAACCTGAATATACTAGTTTGGAAATTTTAAAACATTTAAATGCGTTAAAAAATGAAACAAATACAAATACAAATACAAATACAAATACAAATACAAATACAAAAAACGATACTATTAAAACTACAATAGAAAATAGTAATAAAACTGAGTTAGTTACATTTATTTTAAAATTAAATGAAATTAGACAAAAATATAAACTAACATATCCGAAAATTAAACATTCAAATCGTTCTAAAAATGAATTAATTGTCGATTTAAATAATTTTGTTAGTTGTTATAATAATAATGAATCTATTCTGTTTGAAATTTTTGGAATTAACATTAATAATGATAATATTGGTAATAATAATGCTGTTACCATCCATAATAGTAATAATAATAAAATTAAGGAAATTGTCTCATCAATTGAAACCAAATATAGTAAAATAAACGACTATATGTTACAAGTAAAATCAACTTTGGATAAAGCTATTTATGGTCACGACAAAGCTAAAAAACAAATTGAACGTATTATTGGTCAATGGATTAATGGTAAACAAGATGGATATTGTTTTGGATTTGAAGGACCCCCCGGCTGCGGTAAAACTACAATGGCTAAAAAAGGATTAGCAGATTGTCTTAAAGATGAAAACGGAGTCTCCCGACCTTTTGCAATGATTCAAATGGGGGGTGATGCAAATGGTTCAAGCATTCACGGACATAATTATACTTATGTTGGTTCAACATGGGGTTCCATAGTGCAAATTCTTATTGATAAAAAATGTATGAATCCAATTATTTTTATTGATGAAGTTGATAAAATTTCTAAGACGGAACACGGTAAGGAAATCGTTGGTATTTTAACGCATTTGTTAGACCCAAGCCAAAATGATTGTTTTCAAGATAAGTATTTTTCAGGAATAGAATTAGATTTGTCAAAAGCACTATTCATATTATCATATAATGATGTAGATGCAATTGATAAAATATTATTGGATAGAATACATCGTGTAACATTTAAGGGATTAACTTTAGACGAAAAATTGGTAATATCAAAAACATATATTTTACCTGAAGTATATGAAAAAATGGGATTAAAAGATGTAATACAAATATCGGATGAAGTATTAAAGTTTATTATTGATGAATATACTTTGGAACCAGGTGTTAGAAAATTGAAGGAAATTTTATTTGAAATAGTTGCAGAAATTAATTTGGATATTTTGAAACATTTTGAAACAACTTATGAAATTCCAATTATTATTACAATTGAAGATATAAAAACAAAATATTTTAAGGATAAACGTATTACAAAGGTTTATAAAATACATAATGAACCTAAAGTAGGGGTTATAAATGCATTATGGGCTAATCAAATGTCTCAAGGAGGGGTTCTTCCTATTCAGGCAAAATTCGTACCATCAAGTAAATTTTTAGAATTAATTTTAACTGGTTCAATGGGAGAAATAATGAAAGAATCTGTTAGTGTTAGTTTAACTAATGCATGGAATTTAACCAATGTTGAAAGACAAAAATATTTAATTGAAAAATATAATGATTTAAAAAATAATAATGTTTGTGGAATTCATATACATTGTCCTGATATTAGTACAAAAAAAGATGGGCCTTCAGCAACTACCGCATTTACAATATTAATTTATAGTTTATTAAATGATATTAAAATAAAAAATTATTTTGGCATTACAGGTGAAACTCATTTTGGACTATATTTAACAGAAATAGGTGGCCTTCAAGAAAAATTAATATATTCTATAAAATCTGGAATAAAGGAATTTATATTCCCAAAAGAAAATGAAACAGATTTTAATGCAATAATGGAAAAATATAAAGATAATAAAATAATTCAAGATATTAAATTTCATTCAATCGAACGAGTTGAAGATGTTTTAGAATTAATTTTGGAAAAATAATTTAAATATATGCCAAATAAATAATATATGGAGAATAAATCTAAAAGAATTAAATATAACCATGAATTTCTATCTAGTTTTTGCGATGAAAATAATTTAATTTTATTAAATGATTATTCAAAAACATTTATTACTGGACAAACTAAAATAGAAATAAAATGTATTCAAAAAGAATGCAATAATGTTTGTATTAAAAAATTTAGATATTTAGTTAGACATAAAAATTTTGGATGCATAAAATGCTCTACAGAAATAAAAATTAATAAATGTAAATCTACATGTATTAATAAATATGGTTGTATTTCAACTTTTCAAACTTTAGAAGTTAAAAATAAAATAAAAGAAACAATGTTGAATAAATATGGTGTTGAAAGTCCGTTGCAGTCAGAAGAATTAAAAAATAAATTTAAAAATACTTGTTTACAAAAATTTGGTGTTGAAAATCCATTTAACTCTGAAGAAATTAAAAATAAGGCTAAAAGTACCTGTTTGCAAAATTTTGGGGTTGAAAATCCATTTGAATCCGAAGAAATTAAAAATAAAATTAAACAATATAATATAGCTAAATATGGTACGGAATGCAATTCAAAATCTGAAGAATTAAAAAATAAATATAAGCAAACTTGTTTAAGTAAATACGGTTGTGAAAGTCATTTACAAAATGATGATATAAAACAAAAGATAAAAAATACAAACATAATAAAATATGGTGTAGAAAATGTTATGCATAACGAAGAAATTATGGATAAATCTAGTAAAAATGCGTATAAAGTAAAAGAATATAAATTTAAATCAGGAAATATAATAAAAATTCAAGGATATGAAGATTTAGCATTAAATTACCTAATTGATGTTGAACAACTAGATGAAAATGACATTATTACCGGTTCTAAAAATGTACCCAAAATATGGTATAATGATAATGATGGTAAAAAACGAAGACATTATGTTGACATATTTATACCTTCACAAAATAAATGTATAGAAGTAAAATCAACATGGACATTTAAAAAAAAAGAAGATTATGTGATTTTAAAACAGGATGCTGCAAAAAAAATGGGTTATAATTACGAATTATGGATTTATGATGGTAAAGGAAATCGAATTGATGTAATTGTATAAGTAAAAAATTAAGGCAGGAGTTACAGAATTTATATATCCAAAAGAGAACAAGAAGGATTTTGATACATTTATGGAAAAATATAAAGACGATGAACTAACAAAAGGGATAAAATTTTATAGCGTAGAACATATAGAGGAAGTATTAGAATTGGTGTTTGAATAAATATTTATAAATAATTAAATAACTTTTTATAAATATAATTTAGATTTTATATCAGAATTTCTGATGGGTTCTGGTATGCGATATTTACAACATTTTGTAACAATTTTTAAGGCAGTTTCCAATGATATTTTGTGTCCGATTGTGACGTAAATTGGGTTAAATGTATCATCTGTTGATTTTAATGCAGCACCCCATATTTTACCGGAAGATCCTGCTAAATAATGATAGTCGCCACTTTTAACGCACTTATTTTTAAATTCTTGTTTAACAGTGCGTTCATTTAGACCGTCAATGGCTAATAATGTTTTACCGACTCCAATAGTTGGTATACATGTAATAAATCCTAAATGAGAAGCAGAACCAAATTCTCTATAATGTAAAATCCCAAATCCATCAACTAACAAAATTTGAGGATAAAATGGTTTGCCGATAATGCGTTTTAATAATTTTTTATATTCAGGTACTTCTCTAAATCCTAAAAATCCACTAATATATGGTATAGATAGTTTACATAATTTATATTCTTCGTGAATAATTTTACACGTTAATATGTCGTAAATAGTTAAATAAGCGCAAGCAACATTTGAGTCAGATTTAGAAAAACTAATATCTAACCCACCGACATATTGAATTGTATTTACATCAAAATCATCATAATGAATAATATTAGTTTTGTTAGTATGTTGATAATTTATCCATTGTTGTTCTATATTCATAATCACATTTATTATATTATTTTTAAGCAAATATAATATAATAATTAAATATATATGCAAAGTCAAGAAAATTCAACTAACAATATTAAGAATATAATATCAACTTTAGCACCTTTATCTTTTTATTCACCGGTTATTATTATTGCTGGTATGTTAATTTTTTCCGTTTTTTCATCGTCATATGGCAAAATTAATATGTACTTTTTATGGGTATTTATTGCTACTATGTTACGAGTTGGATTCTTGTTATTAAAACAATATATTGATAATAAAAATGGTACTAAAGTGAAAGTGCCATTGCCGTCAGTTTGTAGCACCGGTGTTACAAGCATTTTTATTCCTGAAGATGTGACATATAGTTCTTATATTTTGTCTTTTACAATGGCATATTTGTTAACACCTTTAGTTATGATTTCAACACAATCAAAAACAGATACAATGAATTATTTTGCTTTAGCATTTTTTATAGTTTATATTTTATTTGATTTAATGATTAAATATTCATTTTCTTGTATTAGAAATTTCACAACAGTTGTATTTGGTGATTTAGTATCTGGAATTACAATTGGAGTAGCTGTGGCAGTTTTAATGTATAGTTATTTAAAGAATTTTTTATATATTAATGAAATTAATTCAAATAAAGAAGTATGTTCAATGCCGTCTAAACAGCAATTTAAGTGCTCGGTTTATAGAGG
>Ga0194133_10006174_pt1 | contig 14890 bp, 8 predicted proteins | sample TA2KigOf40mmetaG_FD_155448 | JGI IMG/M metagenome (GOLD analysis project Ga0194133, IMG submission 155448) | Freshwater microbial communities from Lake Tanganyika, Tanzania - TA2015055 Kigoma Offshore 40m | ecosystem: Environmental > Aquatic > Freshwater > Lake | place: Tanzania: Lake Tanganyika...
GGGGGCATCCTTTATTCTTTTAATACTTTGGAAAAAGAGACAATTATGAAAACCTGTCGAATGACAGATGCGTTAAACAAGATCACGACAAAGTTGGAGGAAAAAAAATACTGCTGTGAAAATCGTGAAGAGTGGCCATCTTCATCATTTCATCTTCGACTGGGTTCTCATCTTTACATTTACTCTTAAGTTAAAAAACTATGCTTTACATAATTTCACTTTGATGTATAGTTTGAAATAATCATTGCCTTACAAAATAATATGCTCTTTAGGAGGTGAAATTAGATCAACTCATCATTTATCAGTTTTTATCTAAGTAAATTGTCTGTATTTATCTCATAATGCTGAGAAAAAAAGACTGGAGGTTGGTTTCTAAAAATATATTTTTACATCATGAAAATGCCTGAAATAGAGGTTTAGGAAATTTGTTGCGAAACAGGCTGAAAACTGAGCAAACCTCTGACCCCAGAAATTTCTGTGATGATTTTCTCTGTCAGGGAGGTCTTCTTAATGAGCCTTGATATTGTCATTAATTTGATTGAGTGTATATAGGTACAATTAAAAAGCTTGTGATTTTAGAAAGACTTTGATATAAATTACCAAACACAAGAGTAATTATTTTTACATTTTTGTTCTTGAAATTATTAAGTATAATGTGACTGGTAAAAATTGCAAAGGGAAATAATAAAAATGGCCTATTCAAAATACAAATGTACTTATTGACTGATTAGTGGCTCTTTGTTAAGGAACTTATTATTCTAGGACCATTTCTGGTGTTGATTATACAACAATTCCTGACACAGAGAGTTGTCCTACAATCATTTGATACTACTGAGCAATTGAATAGAGAGGATCAATAGAGTCAAGCTAGAACACAACAATCAATCTTGAGTGAGATGAGGAATTGGGAGGATATCCAGGAGTCAAAGATTTTCCACAGACAGGAGGGGGCGATTAATACCTAGTCTCCTGGTTCTTAGTCATTGGTATAACCCATTGGGCCATGGCAACCCCTAGTATACATACAAATTAATATAATTGTGTTGTCTCTAGTACTGATAGCTCTTCTCAGTTTCATTTATAGTTGGGGTCCCTATCACTACATTAAACTGGAAAAGCAATAATGAAACAGATTCAATATACAAACTAAGTGTGTTTTATTTTTGGAACACATTAATTTGTATCCAAAGCCAATCTATTATTGAGAGCTCATAGGCACCTGACTGGGAATCAAATTTTAAAATTATGGGTTCAACCATCAGTCATGCTTGCAATTTTTCGACCCCAGATTGAAAAAAATCAACAAAGCACTTTCAGTCAGGGTAATAGTAATCTGCATACTCTATGTTTATGGCAGGACTCTATTACAAGTGCTGATAATCGATTAACATTGGAAGATTTTTATTATGTACTTTTTCTGACTGAAAACTATGGGTTCAAAACCAGGGAATAGCATCTCAATCTCTGAAACAATTGCCAAAGCGGTGTGCAAAAGTTGATTGAAAAAAATGAAATAAAGAGTACAAATATGATATCAATTGCAAATCTTAAATTCAACCATATTAAAAACCTGATAGATTTAAAGAATTTCCAAAAAAGACAACAGAAATGCTTTGTTCATTATTTAATAAAGACCCAAAGTTATTTTTCATAACTAAATTCCATTCCATTCTCATCATGTTTTTTCCTATTTGCAATTAAAAATGTCATCTTTTGTTCTAATCAACCAAATAAACCTTGACTAGCAACCCAAAAGCTACAATGATGAACTTCTGTTTTGAATCATTTTAGTCAGAGGAAATTACTTGATGCTCCTGCTGAAGTTTTTTTTTTTGAGCAATATCACATCCACTTTAGTTTATGACTTACGTGCCTGTCAACCTTTATAATTAGAGTAATTTTGAAGAAAAGATGGAATCCTTTTAAAGTGACAGGAGGCATTTAAATCACTCATTTTCATATTTTGTAAAGATGTGTGAAAATTAAAAACATTTTTGTTTTTACCTCAGACATTTTTTTGAAATCTGATCTTTTTAACTACATTAATCTGATCTTTTTAATTGACCCAGTTCACAATCAAAATGCAAATTAAAATTTTGAGATTTCTAGATACGCGTCGTACGAGACTTTTCTATTATTTAAGATTAATAAATATTTCATGCCAGCTGAAACTTAATTAATAATCCACGCCATTGCTTAATCAATCAAACGTGAGATGTTGAATGAAATCCGGATCACGTCAAATCCAAAACAAAAGGGTTGGACTTGACAAATTAATTTTATGTAAGAAATAATAATGATTTCTTACGGAGGAAATCGTCATGTTTGGCATGCTGCATGAAGAATATATCTCACCACCCTGAACCAGTCTCGTTTGCACGCGACCTTCTCTCAGGATATCCTGTGCTCTGGAGGACGCCCCCCACCCTGACGCAAAAATTTGTGGCGGTGAGAAGCGTAAAAGGAAGATCAAGATCAATGTTGGTAAAAAGACTCAATTAGTTCAAGGCTGTGAAAAAAAAGGAAATGTCTGAATCTCATTGGCAACTTGAAGTCTAGGTTCGCAGGAAATGTGAAAAAATGTTGCTTTAAATCTATCTGGGATCATCATTTTGAATAAACTGGGCGTCAAATTCATTCAAAATTTTTCGTAATTCTTATCAGGAAAGTGAAACTCGAGGGTGGAATTGCTAAAAGTAATTGGCTAATCGGTCAATCAAAGTATGACCCTACCTGAAGTGATTATTTCAAATGAATTTTAATTGGCCATAGGTTGAAAAATAATCAGATTTTCGTTTGGTTAGTAGTCACACAACAAGATCTCTTCCCAGAAAATTAACTTTTTATCTTCAAAAAAACATCTCCTTTGCTTCAAAACGTGTTGCTTTGAAGTCTGGGAAAATGTTCATCAAAATATCCATATGCAACTTTGAAAGGAATAATTTTCATGGTATTCATGTAAACTAATGGTGTACAAATTGCATCATTAATTCATGGATAAATTTTCTGCTTCAAATATTGGAGATTAAATATTTTTTCCTACAACTTTGATTGAAATTGTCATTTTGGAAATGTTAAAAACCAATACATTTCATTTCAGTTTGTTATTATTTATTGTCTGTCAATATTATTAATGGAGAATGTGACATGATTTCTCAAAAGGTCGTGAACATTGCCAACTGACAAAAGTGAAAATTGTTGGGGAATGATTTAAGAGAATACTCGATCACGTATCAAATATTTCCGCGTACCAAATTGTCGTTTCTGCAATTACATATCAAAAAAAAAGTTTTTGTTCGATGACGGAAGCAATTCAGACAATGAAAAAGCAAGATTACTCGAAATACATTTTGGGAAAAGAGATTTCACAATCAGAGGAGAAAGACTTATTTTTAATGAAAAAGCATCTCTGAGTCGATCTTGTTGATGAATGAAATTGTCATTAACTTTTAAATTGACAATGATGCTTCTTCTTTTTCAGTTTCTTCATCTCTATCCATCTTATTTCCATTTAGAGAAAACTGTCTCCAGCTGGTTTAATTATTCCTCTAAGGCACTTTTATATTTGAAATCTGTGCTTCCATTTTCTTTTTCTAGTTGCTGGAATTTGAGTTTGAGTTCCAGCAGAAGATTTTTCACATCCTTAGGCAAAACTTACAACTTCGATGTAAAACGGTTTCACTTTATTTATCTCCCCCTCCCCCTTGGAAAATTAAAGAGTCCAATCGAATCATCATAATTTGTGACGGAATTTCAATACCAAACATGAAATCAATAGAAATTTAAATGTCAATTTTATTCATGTTTTTTAATCAATGAGATTATGCGAAAGTTTAATATTTGTCAGATTTTTTATGAAGAAATGGAATGAAAAGAACTTGACGTGAAAATTATGCCCTTTTATACGAATAAGATCCAATTTTATTCGAGTTTCATGGGAAAATTGTTGCTCTTTTTTATAATACAAATGATAATGATTTTCTAAAGTGTCCTTATTCTTTGAGAAAAAAAACGTTCCACACCCTGAAATTGTTTGGAAAGCAACGTCAGACTGTTTTCCAGAAACAATTTTTCATCTTTAAAGATGGCAAAAATTGAGTTTCTATTTAACCAATGGTCATTGGAAGACATTCATTTTTCACAGGAAAACATTTTCTAGGTATTTCAAATGAAAACAAGTTTGTTTGTATTTGAAAAGTTAAATGTCCAGCACGGTTCGAATTTCACGAAAAACCAGGATCAAAACCTGTTGGACAAATAAATGAAAATGTTTGATCTGTCCCCTTTTTTTGAGTGGGTGGATTGGAAAACTTCAAGAGGCAAGAATGAATCTGAGCTGATGTGCTGCAATCTAAAATTACCATGACAGGTTTACATTGAAGAGTTTTTTATCTTGAAATTGAGTAAAAAGCTGCTGTGTTTGTGGAAAACATGAATTTACATGCAAATATTCAATTGCAGTAACTTTTGGAGCTTGGAAAGAGTTATAAGCAAGGTTTAATTAGTCTTAAAGTCCTCATAATACTTTGCAAAATGAATATTCTAGGTTGAGAAAAGAAAACAAATGAGATACTAAGTGCCCATTTAAAACCAAAATTGATTACAATGTAAATAACAAAAGGCCAATGGAACAGGATTTCCTGGCAAAATGTGAGATCAGGGAGATGAAGCTGGGTTTTTTAGTTCCTTAATAATTAAAGAGTATAATTCCAAAAATGGGATCAAAGCTTTGTAAAAATATATCAGGCATATTAAAAAAATGTTTTTCTTTATTTACTCCTTAAAATTCCTCCAAAAATTGTGGAAAATTTTAATCATACTTTGTTCATGGTTTGATTCAAAAGTTCCTGCAACAACACTTAAAAATGAAGAATGTCTACACTTTTTATTTTGTTCAGCACGATCCATTGCCATTGTTGATTTTAAACTATTTCTTTCCATGTGAGAATTTTCACGTTATTCCGTGTGATTCATTTGTTGCACACTCCCACAGGACACAAAATGGAACAAAGTAATTGTTGCAAATAAAAAGTTCTAAAATCAGACAATTTTTTTATTTCAATTTTTTAGACTCAACTTAGCCAAAAATTAGCCCTTTTTGGATCATTGCATTCATTTATGTCATGTCAAATGAAAGAAGTTTTTTTCAAAAAGTAAATTTGATTGACTGCACTGAGCAAAAAAAATCACTATATTCCCTTTTGCATTATAATCTACTCCCCCAAACATGTGTGTCTTTTGCTCTGTGAAACAAATTGAATTTGGTGTTAGAATTTTTATTTTGCTTCAAACTAGAATTCCGCCCACCTGATGCAGGACTTTGTTCTTCTACAGACCTCATTGAAGCCTTGAAAATCGATTTGCTTGCTACCATACTTTATTTCCTAGACACACATGTTGCCCCAACAGTGATGAAGTTTGACGTTTTAGATTACCGTTAAAGATCTTTTGTTTCATATCTGGAAACAAAATGCTAAATTGGGTGATGCTTGTTGCTCTGATTGACAACTGGAGAAGCAATTTATGAGGTGTGTGTTACCACACACAATGATTTTGGTTGTCTTTGTAAAGATCCAGGCTAATGTGATTTTAGATAAAAAGCCATTGGTTGTAGATGATTAAGAGGGAGAAATAAAATTCAAATTAAGTATCAAATACGGTCTAGATTGTAAGGCAAGCCTCTTTTTCCCTATTTCAGGTTTAATTAAATGCCACATTTTGCTTGAAGTGTATTTTACCATAGCATTCAAGCATTGGCAAACAAATTTTAATTTATAAAATGTATGCATTTCTTTGAAGAGGTATCAGTTGTCATCTAAAGAAATGTTTTCACATCAAGATAAACCAATATGAAGATTTCAAATTGTTGTTGTGGTCACTGTTAAAGCCGACTCCCATCTAACTTCAATTATGGTGAAATCTTTATTGTTCTTCGGTGGTTGCTGTTGCATCAAATTGACGAACAAAACCGCACCAAGTCAGATCGAAATCCAAGATGACCAGGAAAAAACCATAATGCAAAGTCAACAAAATAACACATGTACACAAATATAGGTATAAAGTAAACAATCAAAATCATTATCTTGTGCAATCTTAACTTATTCAATGTCTTAATACATGGTAAAAACCTTTGAAAGTAGAGTACATTCAGACAAAAGTTGCATTTTTAATTTTTTTTTACTGTGAAGGGTGAAAGATGGAGTTCACTTACTGCATCTGATCAGATTAGACATTGTCAAAAATTCATCTTTTTTGGATGACTTGGAGGGATTTTTCATCAAACTTTGAGTGAAGTGGACTTTAGGCTGTTCCCCTTACTCAACTAGAACCTCAGGTGGGAATCTGAGCCGCCGGGGTCTGTGGATCATCACCACCATTAATTCTTGTTGAAGAAGAGTCCACAACATTCCAACAAACTGCTCAAAGTAAAACCCAGAATAAAGTTGGGTAACTTTTCCCTCACAAGTTGTGAGGGGGGCAGGGGTAAAAAGGGTAAAAAAATTGAGTATTGAACCCCTGAATCTTAGATCTTGATTTTCCACAGTGACAAGCCTTATTGGGTCAAAGTTTCCCCTATGTTCATATCTGTTGCAAAATTGGAGTTACAAAATAAAGCTCATCCAAACCAGATGAATTCAGATGATATTATTTTATTTCATTTTACTCAAACTTGGCAGGTTATTCAGTATAAAATTGCTCAATCTTATTTTTTTAGATAAGCTTTAAATTTGGTGAATTTACACAACACACACTACCAACCTTAAGTGACTCTCAAAATGCAAATTACATCATGTCCAATAGCTTAAAGATTGTTGACTTTGGAAAAGAATATTCAAGCCATAAGATGTTAATGTTACTTTTGATTTTTTTTCAACCTCATTCCTTGCTGTCACATTAATTCTCCTGTTTAAAACAATGGCCAAAGATGTTAAAAATTGATGTCTAATATAACCATAACCATAATCATAAGAAGACAAATTGTCCAAAAATAGTTGTCAAGGAAATATTTGCAGAAATCTAACTGTGAAAATTCAATTGTGTGGGATAAACATATTACGAAATTTTTAGAATTCATCAAAGCAATTGTTCCTTAGTCATTGTTGACCAGATGTAGCACATTCTTCCTGTGAATTGCATTTTTGGCTGACCCTCAAAGACATGTTAACAGTATTTGGACACTGAAAGTCAAGCATGCAAAATATTATTGCATTGATGATTGGATTTAAGCTTTTTTGGCAATAGAATAGGGGAATTTTGAAAGAAAACCTTAATGATTGTGAGTGTTTTTGTGCATTGGCAATAAAATTCTTTTAGGGATACATTTTATTTAAGAATTTGGCAAGACTCTCTTTTTATTTTGAAGTTTGCAAAAACATCTTATAGCTAAAACACAATTTTGATCCTGAGAGGAATGATGTGAAACACTTTACCAAATGGTTTATGGTTTTCAAAGCGTAGGTTTTAAAACTGAAAGTGTTGTGGCACGTACAGACAATAGACAAAACTTGAATATAAGTTAGCAAAAACTGGCATATGGTCAATTGAAAATATCTCAATAACAATTATAGGAATTGATTTCTTACGTGTAACTTTAAGAACAAGTATTGAATACTTGGCAGTTGTTAAAGAATTATTTCTGGAAGTTTCTAACCCTGATGACTCGACTTATAAAAGGGAGAAAACAGTTTAACAAACTAGTTCATTTTGAACTTTTTTTTATGGAAGTAAACTTTTTAATTTTCTTGTCTTATTATTTGTTTGTTCTAAATTAAGTTTATTTAATGATTCTTATTCTTCCATTAGAGAATGATAATTCTAACCCAACATTAATGACTAATGGAACAGGAAGAAAAAATTAGGATGAAACAAATGTAGAAGGTCATTTCAAAATGATTCAGTTTCAACGTCCTTAAACTTTATTTTCAACATCTCTGATGACATTTTCTGCCGAAATTGCGTCCAAAGCCACGTTTTTTGATTCACGTGCAAAAAAATCCATTTCAAGATTAAACAAAAAATAGTTTTTTCAACATGGTTTGGCAACGTGAAAACAAGGAAGAAAGTTTCAAGCCAATCTTAAATTCTGAGCATCTGTTGATTGCAAAACTAAATAAAATCCTCAAAATGTTCACCACAGTTTTTTGATGGCACAAATGTTGTTTTCATCTTGAGCACAAGACATGCTTGAAATAAAAGATAAAGTATCTTCTAAAAATTGGCTTTGGTTGTACTTGGAATATATGAAAAACTTTTTGAGGCATTGAAAACTCACCTTCTCAACCTACAGTCGTGATTTTTGTCAGGTAAATGACATGCAAAGTAGAAAAATGTAGAAAAATATTCAGCGTAGGTTCATTTTAAATATTTGAGCATAAAAAAAGATGAGAAAATATTCTGATTGGAATTAAGTATGAATTTAAAATATGTCATATCTGGGAAATTCATACCTAAATGGAATTTTCCTTATTCTTTTCAAGTGAGATTATGATGTAAAGGATTGTCAAAAGAAAACATTCTCATCAACAAAGGATTGTATGAAATTTTTCTCAGAAACTTCAATCAAAATATAAAGTAAAAGTCAACTTGTTTGCAATAATGAATTTTCAAAAATTTATTTATAGCTTTTGAAGTACTTAAAATTTGATGATGTTGCCAAAAAAATGCATTCAAAATTGAACTGCTTCAAACAACAAATGATTATTTTGGTTGTAAAATTTCCAGAAATTTTAACATTATATCAACATGGAATTTTGTTTTCTTTCCAATAACTTGACAGGGTGTGTGAATGGACCATTTCGAAGGATGGCGATTTCCCACCTGAAACAATCCCAACAAGTGAAAGTTTCTTATATTCCAGTTAAAAAAAAGTGAGAGCGTTGTTTAATGACTTTGAAGGACCTCCACCTTAGTATTCGATTTTTGGGCAGGGGTGTTAACGTTAAAGCAGAAGAAATACCAAAATGAACAGATGGTCTGGACTTGAGAATTGAGAAGACAAAAGAAACGTGTTTTAGTGCCATGAATTTCCCATTCTTTTCTACAAATATTTTTGACCTCAATAAAGTGACAAAATCTGTTTTACAGTCACCAACTATGAATGCTTATTGAATTGAAATTCGATTTGGGTAATGCAATTGAACGGTTTGTTAATCAATGCAAAGATTATTGAATTCTATTGAGCATGAATTTAATGATGTTAGTTGAAGAGTTTAAGTCGACATCGCCTCTCACGAAGGCTCTTTAAAGAATCACCTCTTTTTTTGGTCTAGAAGAAATTAAGTTTGAGCCCAAAAAATCGAAATAGGGAATGAAAGAATAAAGTGAGGAAAAGGTCGGCCATGAATTTTCACAGCAGGCATGCCAACCTCAAGTTTTACAAAAGATTTGCCAATTCTTCTGTATTTAACAATCACAGGCTTGATGAATAACACTACCTTGATAACAGTTTTCTATACAATAGAACATTGAGTTTTTGAAAGTTGAATGAAAAGAAAAAAAGTATTTATACGTAATTGAATTGAAAAATGCAATATTCAAGTTATTTGTGAGGCCTTTTTGCGTTACGCTTTGTTAAGTAAAATTTTGCCTGCTCATACAATTACCTTAGCTAGTCACAAAATTGAGCAATCAGTTTTGAAAATCAAATTGTTTTTCTGCTTTATGAAACAGCAATGGAACTTAAAAAAGTTTTTAAAGAATTATTCTGTCTGAGAACTTAGAATTTCCAAAGTTTAAGCACAATGTAAAACCTTTATAGTTGTAAGATGGTATTTCTTTTGTTGCATACTTCAAGTTTTATAGAGAGACTTTAAAACCATGTGGCTCTTTCTGTCATCACCACTTCGCCTTGAGTGCAAAATGTCCAGTTCAAAAAAGTCGAGCACAAATAATCAACTTTAAATCTACCTTAAGGCACTTGGCATTCTTACCAGCTCTTTTGTCTAGTTAATTTGCCAAGTGTTGAAAAAATGTTGCTGGGATTATGAAAAATACTAATGACATTTTAAAATCAGCAATCAGAAGTATTTACCATTGCCAAACATCATGTGGGGATCAAGATAAGTTCTTTGTTATAAATTTTTTAAGTATACCAAAAAAGATTAAGTTGAAATTTGCTCACAAAGAAAGTATTTATTTGATTATTGCCAATGCTTATCTTTATTTGAAAGTAAAATAAAATATTCCTGTGAAAATAAATATATATTTGCCTTTTTTGGTAATGAAAATGGAAAACATGACCGGAAGTTTTTATTCTCATTTAGTTTTTAGGAATTTGAATGAGTGGATTTTGTGTGAGAAAAACCTTGTGACTCTTCAAAATATTTTTTGTAGCAAATATTAAAATGAGAGTAGCTTTTCAATGTCATCTTTTATGGATTAATTAAAATTGAATATGAAACTAATACAGGCAATAAGATTAGGTTGTAAAAGGAGAAGCTTGCTTGAATTAATTTTTTTACTATCAAGATCATGAAGTGGAATTCATATTTCTTATCAGAAAAGCTATCATAATTTCAAATATTCAGGAATGTATGTTTTCAAAACATAGAAAAATATTTTTTTCGATTAAAATCCCCCTGTGATTTGAGTAATTTGGAATTTTTTTCACAAGAAAACCCTACTTTTTTCCTTCATACAAAACGAAAAAAAAATTTGTTGCAAGTCATACCAATTTTGTGAATTGGTTTTGGAGTTGAAGTCAATTCATAAATTCATCGAATGTCGCAATCACTACCAAATCTGTTTGGAGATTTTATCAGAAAATGTTGAAGTAAAAGGCAGTCAGAGATCTTTTTTTTGATTGCCTACAATATCCTCATATATTTTGTTTTCCGTTCAGGGTTCCGATCCTCGTGCGGCCACATGTCGTGGAAAACTTCAATCAAAACGTTCAAAACTCAACATGGAGATCAACAAGGAGCTGATGTTGAGGGCTGGAGCAGAAAATCTTTTCAAGTAAGTCCATTTTGCATTGAATTCATTGATTCTACGTGACTGTAAGCTTCATAAATCTCAGAAAAGTAACTTTTGTACTTGTATAACTAAATCTGTATGTGCATGAAAAAGAGAGGTTGGTAGATCTGGGTTGCTACTAGCACAATCAGGATGACCCAGACAGTTTGGGCTGAAATTGGGATCTGGGCTTTGAAATTCAAAATTTATGTTCACTCTTGGATGGGTGGGATATTTGTCTGATTAATTACAAGAGTCTATTGAGTTTGCTCAATATAATCATAATAAAATTTACAAGAGACAATTTATACAAAAAGTTGTTGGAAAAGAGATGGATTAATTGAGAATTGAAATTCATAGGATAAGTTCCAAGTAGAACTTTGAATGATTTGATAGTTGCTTAGGAATTGATAAGGTTGAAGTTGATTGAAAAATTTTGGTTGAAGAGTGGTATGTATTTTAAGTGGGGTATTTTAATTCCTTGAAAATCTACCATTAAGGTCAAAATTATTGTAAACAAGTCCACAAAAAAAAGTCAGATATGTTTTCAATAAAATATATTTCTCAACTTAATTGCATATAAACAACACAATTACAGTGACAGTCATGTAAGTCATGAAAGTCACTGGGTTGTAATGGCTGTAGCACCAGAGCCCTCCAAAAGGGACAGAGAGGGTTTCGTGATAAGGCAAATAAGAACTCACAAATAGAATGGAAAACTATACCTTATCAAGATATTTACGTCAAAATCAAGGTACCCTCCCCAGCTCTTTATATATAAACCAATGTTTTCAAAAAAGTTTTGAATTGTGCATGTTTCTTTGATAAATTTACTCCAATAAAATTCTCCTGAATGATCCAAGGTGAGCAGTTTCAAAATACAAACCACAAAATACAGAAAATATTCCAATTTTGAAAATGGCATATAAAACAATTTTTTTCCATCTTCCTTTTAAGATTGTTTTCACTAAAGCTTCGACCTTTCCAGAAGCTATGCACATAATAAACGTTTTCTTCACATATTTTTTTGTAATGCATGAAAACAAACCACAATTTCCTTCATCTGAAAAAGCAAGAATTTAAAATGATTTGGGTAAAGAAGTTCAAAATGATTTCTTGAGGTTGATGTGTTCCATGTTTTAATTACCAAAAACATTGTGATTACTTCATTAAGGAATAATTCTTGGTATTTTATAGTTGATGTGATTTAACATTGGAAGTAAATGGATCTTTTCTTCGTCAAGTGTTCAAAAAATGAAAAAAATTCTTGCATGACCTTTCCCTTTGGTAAATCAAGTTTAAGATCTGCATAAATTAAAACTTATTCCTTGAAAAAGAAGAAATTGAGCAAAACAATTTTGGCTTTAAACAATTATTTATACAAAAAGTTAACTTGATATAAAAATTAAACAATAACTTATGTATTTTCCACGAAAAAGTATTCAAAATGAAAGTTAAATTTTGGATCAGAAATTTTTTAGCCAAGTTTGTGTGGGACACAAGGAATATTTTCTCATCTCAAAGAAGTTATGAAATTTTATTTTACTATTTTTATCATGATGTCTTAAATCAAATAATCAAAAAAATGAATGTGAAAAAATAGTAGTGGTTTTGATAAATTATTGTGATGAATTTTGAAATCACACTGTTTCTGTCAAATGAAAAGACCAGTATAAAAAATATGTTAGATTTTACTTAATTATTGAGTGATGCAAAAAGCTTAACAACGAACAAACTTCTATAAATAACTGACTATATCCTGACACTAAATCAAGTTTATGAGAATAATGTTAAACATTTACATCAGTTTGTTTTACTGAGTGTCAATCACTAAATTTCATTGATAATAAATAATGAGAATAAGTGAGTAAGAAATCATTCTAGTCAAGTTTTTGGCAAACAATCAATCCTTACTGAGAAAATGATGTTGAAAATTGATTAATTAAGACAAATCCAGAGCTTCAAAGATTTTTTCTTGACTTGAGCAATCTTAGCTGGGAATGATTTTTTTGTGTGTGAATTTTGTGGCAATCCAGGGTCAAAGGTTGCTGGAAAGAGGTGCCAGGGTTCCCCAGCATGATCCCATAACCATCCAGACCTAGGATTGAACCCCTATTTCTATGTTCTTTGTCATGAGCTAAAATAATCCCTTAAATTGATGAAAACTGCATTTCCTTGTTGAGTCTCAAGTTTCATCTTTACAATCACGTACCAACGAACAAATTCTGAAGTGAGTATCTCATGCTGTGTGATAACAACGAGTTACGCATCTGAAATTAACCATGACGCATTCAAATATGGCATGAATTAAGAACTTTAATGACCTATCTCTGTATCTATGATGAAACTTAAAACCATCTGTCTTGTTTATTGGCAATTGAGTCGATTCTCATGCCCCCTAGCAAATGGTATAGGCTGTTATAAACATTTACATTGGCAGCAAAAAATAAAAGATATTGGTTTTACTATCTTTTTTTTACTCTTTGACCATTCATGAAATACTTTCTCCCATGCTTAACCAAACAAAAGTAGATGATAGTTAAACAGAGAGAACGTGCTTGATACTTTATTGATAAAAATAACATCCTTGTTAAGAAATATTTTTTAATGATGAGTTCAAATGGTTAGCAAATTGTGAACTTTCTACTGAGTAAAAAAAATGAAAAATTAATTTCAACTAGCTGCCGTTAATTGGAATTTGCCATGAACATGGCACATTTTGGCCTTAGGTAAGAAGTTAATTTTTTTTACTGACAATAAAAAAGTTATTCTACTTATCAGCCACTTAAGAAGGACAAAAGGTTAACTGAAGACTAACTTATTATGGTTAGAAATATTATGGCAGGTCAACTGTCTTGAATATTTTTCAGACCTTGAGTGAAAGTTTTCCATGATAAAGAGGAGGAAGAGACTCCGTTTCAACTTTTTACCATATTGTCAGTTTGATAATCAGCAGTCATCAATCCTAATCAATCAAATCTCTTTGTCTTAAAAAGTGAGGTTTTTTCTTTAGCTTCTCAACACTCATTTTCACCTAATCTAACTGCTTAGAGACTTTTCATCTCATAATCCAAGCGCCCTTTACGATTTAATTGATTCCAGATCAAAAAGGATATGTAATATCCTTGTCGTAAGAAAATTTAATCCATAATAATCAATTTTCAGTATATACATAACGCTTGAGTTTTGTAACTTCTTTTTTAATTGATTTATTGATTACTTTTCCAAAAATAGTTAACATTTTGAAATTGTCACAAAAAGACTGTAAAGCTAAAGTTTTTCTTGTTAAAAGTTCAATGAATAACTATATAGTTAAGCATTTATTTTTGCTAAATTTATACAGGAAGAAAACCATTTCTTATCTTCATTTAATATTAATTTTTCAAACAAAGGACAACCTTGAGCTGACAGCAAGTAGTTGGCAAGTGTTAATTAAAAAAAATGTGGCATTTTGTTGTAACATAACATTGTTGGAATAAAGTGGGTCAACTTTTGAATAACTGACAACAAGTGTTTTAGCGAAAAAAAGACATATATCTTTTTTATCAGAATAAAAAAATTGGCAAGGACTTTTTTAATGCAATAGTGACTTTATTATCATGAATGGAAATTTATTTTTTATGCCAAATATTGAATCTTTTCAAAAAGTATTAAGGTATACTAAGAATAAACCCTTTTTTGACTTTGCTTTCCTTTTTTCATTTGATGTTATACACTGTTTGAAGAAACATATTTTATCAAGCTATGATTCATCACCACTTGTGAATGTTTAATATTGTAAAAAAATATTTTTGTGTTTCCATCCAAGAATATATAGTTTTCCTTCTTGGTAGTTTTATCATATCGTTTTCTTTTTTATTATCCTGTTTTCCATTTCAAACAGACTGGCCACCTGAGCCTTTCTGACCACTTTCACATCTTAGTATCGTAGTACACG
>Ga0194133_10006176_pt1 | contig 14888 bp, 8 predicted proteins | sample TA2KigOf40mmetaG_FD_155448 | JGI IMG/M metagenome (GOLD analysis project Ga0194133, IMG submission 155448) | Freshwater microbial communities from Lake Tanganyika, Tanzania - TA2015055 Kigoma Offshore 40m | ecosystem: Environmental > Aquatic > Freshwater > Lake | place: Tanzania: Lake Tanganyika...
GCTCACTTTAAAAGATTCAAAAAAAGGGACCCTCCCCACCTCCGCCTCCCCATCCTTCCCTCAACCCCAAGGGTTCAGAGCGCCTGGCTGGCTGCGGGCCAAGCAGAAACAGCGTGTGGTGGTCTAGCCGCAGGCCAGTTAGTTGCTTATGTGTCTGATTTGATACCAACTTAAATTGTTTTTACTGGTTTTCAGAACAACTCTGACTATCCAACAGTGAAGTCCTTACTGACTGGAACAACTTATCAAAAATTCCTCAACAAAACGTATAAGATATACCAAATGCTTAATCCAAAAGACCTCAAGACAATCAATATTTTTTTCAAGGTATCCTGGACTTGAGGCTCACGACAATATCATAGACCTGTTTTCTTTGTTCGCTTCGCTTAATCCAGATGCTGATATTGCATCAATGGTGGCTTTTGATGGTGGATATGATCCTTGCTCTACCCAATCACAAGGACTAGTCAGGAAAAAGCGATCAGTAAGATGGATGACTTTAAAATATAATGAAAAAAGTTTTTTGATTGAACAAAATTAGGTTCAGTTGGAAAAAAAGTTCTCCAAATTGGCAAATTTTTACTGTAAATCAAGAGTTAGTAATTGTAAGCCATAAAATATTGAATGCGGAACATGCTGCAAATAATCAAATTTTTGTAAATACCATTTTAAAGGGCATTCTAGCAATAGTTGTGATTAGAAAAAACCTAACAAGTATCATACATGATCACTGGGCCATCTACTTACGCGAACCTACCCAATTACAAAAGTAAGCCCTGAGACCACACAAGGACTTTTTTCAAAAGAAGGTTATCTATAATAAATAGATATAAATGTGAAAGTGTGTGTGAGAGAGAGGTTGTAGCCTGTGGCTGTTTGTCCGACAGAAATGTCCAACAAAAAATGACATTATATGGTCATGTTTCTCAAACCAAAACCTATAAATAGGATAGCCTCAAAGACCTTAACATAAGTGTCTGTCAGACACTCAAGGCAAGTACATGTTGCTCAGGGGAGTTCACTCCCCCCTTCCCCCTCCTTTCCCCTCCCCTCCACCCACCCTGGGTTCAAGGAGGGTCACAGGGTTTGAGATAATGGAGGAAAAACTATATAACATTATTGTTGGCACTGCCTTTGAAGTGGCACTACGAGTTTTTCCTGAACAAGCTTTTTCCGAATGCAGTTTTCCCAAACATGTTTTCCTCAACAAATTTGGGTTACTGTAGGCTAGGTTAGCCAATACTTTCCTTAAAATTTTTGACTAACTAACCCCCAATTTTTTGGGAAACATTGCGTTCGTTAAAATGTTTTTGGGAAAACCTTATTTTACCAATTTCAGGAAAAACTGATTTCGGAAAAACTCAAAGGGCCCTTTTTAGCTGACCATGTGTTCTAGTTATAAGTTGCATAGTACCTTGATTAAGGTCCCAGGATCCTGAATGGGCTGTCCACATGGCTATGTAAATCCCAAATTACTTTTCATTAGGCACCCACTTGTGATTATGGCCTCGTACCAGATCCTTCTACATTCAATTGCTACATAGCACTCTCCTCAGACTATAACTCAGTTGATGGGGAGAATACATGTTCTGATTTGTATGGAGATGCATCTGAGATACTCTTCACTGATGATACACAAATCAGTGGCTTTATTAGCTTGCTAAAATCAGGTATAATGGTTAAAAATTGTTTGTATACCTTCACTTTCCTCCTTAAACCTTTTTTCAAAAACTTTCTAGGGGCAATTACCCTTCCTTCAGCAGCCAATGGGTACTTTCATGTTTCTTCTTCCAAAGATCCCACCTTGGGATTTTTGATGAATGGCATGGAAGTAACTGCAAGGTAAGGTTTTTGCTATTGATGAAATTTTAGTACTTTAACTGATTTGTTGTACTAAAACTTTTTCAGCTTTGCAAAGTTGTATTTCAAAGTAAGTTGACTTTTTTTCAAAGAGGAACCTTTTTGTCTAGGACACAATAAAATTCCATAAAAAATGCCCTTAAAGTTACACTATTTAACAAACAAGTGAGATGCTCTGAAATAAGCAAAGTAATAAAGTATCTGTGCTTTTAAGTTGAGCAAACAAATAATGTGATTAGACAATGAGGTTTTCCTAAATGTATTTTTCCCAAAAATTTTTTTCTAGAAGTACATGTTTCCTGAACCAAATCAAAGTAGGCCCACTCTGGGCCTGCCCAGACAATAAGCCCTGCACGGTTAGGCCCGGATGATAAGTCTGCAGGATTAGGCCCGGAAGGTTAGCTTTGATCAAGTTAGCAATAAAATAATCTGGGTCTATTTTAACAATTATTTTATTGCTAAACTAACCAAACTTGACCTCACGGGCCTAATCCCGCAGGGCTTCTCATCTGGGCATAACCCTGTGGAGCTTATCATCCAGGCCTAGCAGAGCTTGGGAAAAGTTGATTCCGGACATTGTTGGTCGGGAAAAGCTTGGAGTATGAGAAAAGCAGTAGGAAAACTGCATTTGGGAAAAGCTCGTTTGTGAAAAACTCAAAGTGCGATAATAGCGACCCTTCTGCACAACGAATGCACGAACAGGGTGCCTTTAATGAATGCAGATTGCAAGGCACCCCTACCGAAAATAAGCTCACCCTTTTTTGGAAAAAGGGTGTAAACGGGTATCTTATTGCCGCATCACCATTGAAAAAAGAGTGTAAATGAGTGTGAATTTAGGCTTTAGAATAAAAATGGTGTAAAAATACACCTTTCTAGCAATAACATACCCGTTTACACCCTTTTTTCTCTGTAATGAAAAAAGCCACAAAACACCGTCTTATTTTTGGTAGGGATACTTAACAAAATATCAATATAAATTATCTGGCAGGAGTTACTCAATACATACTTTTGTTGGGTTTGAAATTTATAAATGACTCATGACTGACTCTGATACAGCCTACAGAGGACTTCAGTGGTGATTGTCTAATTGCAAGACTTTCTCCATTAAATCAAAGCAAGTTGGAGGTAAGTTCAGCAGATTGTTTTGGTACCTACGGATACATTTGTGAAGCATCTCAAACAGGTAAATTGGATTAGAGCAAAATGATTCTTTTTGAGACTATTTATGGGAGTTTTGAAAAACCAGGACCACCTAATTGTACAGCTGGATCAACTTTCACTCCAATTGACACCAGGGATCTACTTTTTGACCCACATTCAAGGGTATCAGGGCCTTTTCAAGACCAGTAGCTTTTTGCACATTTAAGAATATTATTTTTTTCAATTAGGCAACAAAAAATAAAGCTTTGGCCTTCAAGAAGAACTACTTCAAAGGCCTTATCAAAAAGATGAATCTTCAGGACTCTTTCCAAGGAATTTTCTCAAGGTTTACAACCTATTGATTCTTCAGTTTAAGTTTTAAGTGATTTCATTTTCTAACATCTGTTTAAGCTTGTGGTATGCCAGTTTACCCTGCTTTGACATCAAGTAAGTCAAGTTTTGTGTTGCCTCATTTCTTTTTTTTACCTTACACCAATCAAAATATACTTTTTGGATTGAGGTTTAGATCCAATACATCTAATTAATATCTGATTGTTCAGGAAGGAAGCATTTTCAAAAGGATAGGGTAACCTTGTTAGATCTAGGGTCTAGGATCTTTTGCCCCGTGCAAGTTTGCCAATACCAGTTCGCCCAATGCAAGTTTGCCTAATCAAGTTTGCCAACCATGCAAGTTCGCCCAACAGGGCGGGCTGATTGGGATAGATGAGGGTGAAACATGCCCTGAAGTGTTAGGAAGGGGAAAACATGGTGTTGGGGGGGGGGTGTTGGTTAGGTTAGGTAAGGGTTGTTCGACGAGTATGTAGTTCTTAGTTCAATGAGTTCATAGGGTGTTGGTTAGGTTAGGAAGGGTTGTTCGACGAGTATGTAGTTCTTAGTTCAATGAGTTCATAGTTCGTAGTTCAAAAAGTTTGTAGTTCATAATTGGCGAACTTGCATTTGGTGAACTTGATAGGGCGAACTGGTGTTGGCAAACTTGCATTAAGCAAAAGATCATAGTATCAGATCAAGGATACTTGACTCTGAAAATATTAAGGGGTTTCCATGGCTGAATGATCATAGGCACCTGTATGAGAACTAAGAGCTAAGGTTGCCGCTTCATTCCATGGCAATGCTAGCAATTTTTCAACCCCGGATTAAAAACAAATCAACAAGGCACTATCAGATAGGACAATAGTAATCTGCATTCTGCAGTAAACATAGATGTTAAATTTGTCTTTAAGAACTCTTGCCAAGGTGCTAATCATTCATCAACATCTGAATAGGGTGCGTGAGTAGAGATGCAAACCAATACTGAACTATTTATTGAAAGAACAACAGCCATTTATATACAAAAGGGTGGTATCAGAGATAAGAACGGGGGTTAACCGTTAGGACTGGTAGACAACGGATCAAGTATACGGAAGGCTAAAGAACAATATATGTGGGAATGAGAAACCAGGGCAGCAAGCTGTTTCAAAATGACTTAACCGGGACTGTAAAGGAGAATGCAAATTGACGTTAAAATAGTTTTAAATCGAAAATGAAAGTAATAGCTGGAATTGAATTGAGCTCATGCTTTAATTAGAAGCATGTTTTTAAAAAGTAAAAAAATACAATATCACTCAATATAATGAATTTTAAATCAAAAGAAACATGTCATCTGAAAATGATGGAGACAAATCCAAGGGTATAATCAAGTACTGTGAATGGAAAGGTGTGTCTTTGCCCTGTGCTGCCATCTTCACCATGTTTCCAACAGATCAGGTATCCCAACATATCTAGACTGACATCAAGTAAGGTTGTATGATCCCCTTTTTAAGGGTATGTGTTGCTCTTTCAACATTCGATCAGCTGAGGATATTTTTCAAGGAGAGACCTATTCAAAGCTAGTGTCTCAAATGCAACAGTTTGACAAGAACTCATCTTTTATGGACAAAACCCTGCCTAAGAACTACATTCTAAACAATGAGCCTCAAGCACTGCCTGGTAGAAATAAGGGCCTCATCCTCATGCTTGATGCTCACACTGATCTACTAAATTCTGGATCAGTGAGCTCTGATCAACAGGGATTCTTAGGATTGGTGATAAACGCTTTTTCATTCGTCAAAGACCTCAGCCGTTATAGCAAGTTTTAAAATTATCTCAAGGTTTCTCCCTCTGGAAGCTTTCCATTTATGATGCAAGAAGCATTTTCTATCAAACCTGGCCACAACAACATTATTGCATTGACAGGTCCACCATATAAAGCCCTCACTTTTAGCGAGTTACTGTGGTCTGAAGAGTGTGAGAGCGCATGTATGTACTGCACTGTTAATTGGTTGAATGGCATCTCTTTATATTGGAGGAACATGGGTCAGAAATACGTCTAATGAGGATGATCAGAGTGTTGGCACTCGCTGATTGTAGGAATGAGTATAACGTGTGCAGAAATGTTCTCCTTATCTTAAAAGGTGTGGGAATGAAAGATCAGGCGTCATCTTGAAATGAGTTTTACAGGAATGTAATAAAAATAGAACCGTTAATATATCATGAGAAGCGAAATGAGAAAATAACTTTAGTTGAGCGCATAATATGATACTTTATCGAAACACAATTTGAATGAGATTTTTTCCAAGGAGTTGATGTCAACCCAGATGACTCCTTGGCAGGATTGTCTGTCAATGGTAATACTCTAGATCAATAAACTTTAGTAAAGGCTTAAATGTTTCGATTCTTCATTAGACCGACAATGTCTCTACCCTACTGAGACAAGTGGTCTTAAAATCCACAAGAATTACACCTACTCAAATTGTCTCTTTGAATGTTCTTTGCTTTATGCTCAACAGCAAGTTCAAGTAAGTTAATCATTATTAACTAGAAAAAGAACATTTATGATAGAAATGGGGATTTTTTTCAGGACAAATATAATCTTACTTTTCCTTGCATGCCATGGTTTTTTCCATCAAACAACACCAAAATCACAGTGTGTGACCCATGGCAGGCTGTTGACTTCTTCAACTTTACAGTCAATGAAATACCTGACACACAGTGCTCATATTGTCTGACAGATTGCAAGTAAATCTAAACAAATTTTATTATTGTTGAAAACCAGTATGCTGGAGCTCAATAGTGCTCATGCTAAGTTTGAAGCTGGACAAATGTATTTGTTATCACTCCTGAGCGAGCAAAGTGAGGGAGGGAGGAGTTTAAATTTTATATAGGGATCAGGTGTGACGTCATGTGTGCATGTCGCCTCATATTCCTCCCATACAAGTGGAGCTAGAGGGCTGAAATTTGGCATTCATATTTTCCACATAGGAGGCTCCAAAGCCACCCACCAGATTTTTGATATTTTGCCTAGAAGCTGAGATATTTAATTTCAAAGTTTCATATTTACACCTTTAATAGCTCCCACAATTTTAAATCTAGAAAAAAGTTTATAAAACAACCACTTTTTGTTCAAATATTTAACTAAAAATATTATTTTATAAACTTTTCTCTAACCTTAAAATTAATCGTACCATAAGTTTTTTAAGTAGACGGGTCACTCAGGTGGGTTAGGTATTTTTCCAAGCACAAAAAATACCCGTCTACTTAATTAATAACCTAGAGCAAATCTGCTCCACACTCCCATTACAATGCACTCCCCTTTCCTTCTCTAAGCTACCCTTGCATTCCTTGCACTCCAAACACTTTACCACATTCTTTCTTACCTCCCAGCACAGGGTATTTCCTAAGTGAAGTCCTGATGATTTGGGGCTTGTGTGTACTTGGGGCAAAAGACCAAAGAGATCGGATACATAGAGAGAGAAAGGGTCATAAAAACTGATTTTTGGCATATGTATAGGGTTAGCAACAACTGACCCAGCTAGGCCACACTAATTCAGCTGTTGCTAAACCCAAATTTACTACGGTGCAAAAATTTTCTGCAGGCTGGGCAGGGAGGCTCAGTCTATGTATGTAATGTCTATGCAAAAGACATGTTTGTGGGGCGGGGTCTAAACCTATGACAAAGAACACCCCTGAGCATGTGGTAAGAAAGGTGCAAAATTTGGCAGAGATAAGTTTGGGTATAGAAAAAAGGATTGTTGATGTGTAAACAAATGAAAAGGTTTAAACTGTGTCTTGATTCATGGTCAAAACCCATATAGGATCTCAGTAATTATTTTACTTATTCACACTTCCATCTTACCTGCACGAGATTCCCAAGGGCAATAGATAACTTAGCTCAAACTCCAAATGTTGATAAATAAGGTGTACTCCCTTAAATGTAATTGTGTTGCTCTCCCTTAATTTTTTAAAGTAAGTTTTAGATTTGATATTGGCCGTAGGATCCAATCCAATCCAATTCGAATCGATTTGATTTGTCTTAATTCAGATCCTAACTGGTCATCTTCAATGTTGCGAGTACGATGCTGTAGTCTAGAGAGAGTGTGTTAATGATGAGATTGTGAAAACACAGTGATGCCCTTCTCAATCGAGAAAAGAATCATTACTGAACTGTTTAATGATTGAACGGCAGCCCTCAGATCAGAGATAGACATGGGAGGCCAACCAGTGGTGTTGTTGGCTGGGTGATCAAGTATGCCTTGCACTGATGTGATACCTGATATCAAAGGTATGGGAATGAGAGAACAGGTGTGATCCTGTCTTGAAATGAGATTAAAGGGAATGTGAGGAAAGTTTGAACGTCATCGTTAAAATATCGTAACTGTGAAAATAAAGAAGGAATTTGAATTGAGGTCATTCAATGATGATCTTAGAGGACTAAATAATGTGATATGTTAACAGATCTAAGGTGTATTAAATAATATTTTCTACAGGACTTCATTGTACGACGTGTCTCTATCATCTGTCCCATTTCGCCCTTGTGATTCTGCAAGTGTAGGGGTTAGCAAGTTGTGCCAGCCAGAGAACTCAAAGTTACCCAAGCCAACAATGTATGCAGATGCACTCATTGCCCAATATACAGGAACTCCCCCAAGTAATACTTTAAGATACTAAACAGTCCAATCCGATAAAATTGTAATATGGAAATAAGTTAATCATGTAAAATTGATTTTATTAGAATTCTTGTCTAAAGTGGTACCCAGCATAAGAACCTATGGATCAACCCTAAAAGATTTGGACATTTTTTCAGTGACGGTATAGTTCTCTGTTGAATAATTATTGCTTTACTTACTACTATCATAAATTCATATTTTCAACACAAATAGAATGGGAAATATTCTGCCTATGATGTTGATATTGCAATGGTTCAGATTTACTTCAAAAAGTCTACATTGCTGCAGATGGGATCTCAACCCAGCCTGACCTGGGTCACATACCTGTCTAATGTTGGAGGTCTTTTGGGTCTTGTCCTTGGCATGGGAATCATTTCATTTATTGAAGTTTTCTGGACATGTTTGAGAATCATTGCAAGAAAGTTTGGTTTTTGGCACATCATTCCTTAAAGCCTTTTCATTCACAATCCTATCCAGCAATAAATTTTTCTTTGGCACAAATAATTTAATAAAATACATTTTCCTACCTATAGTTTTGAAATAAAGTTTGAGAGTGACAATGTATTTACTTTTTGTTAAGGATTTACAAAGTCTTCTTGATTTTAATGGGAATAAAGAAAAAGCTATTTTACTATAACTGAACAACCTGAGGTGGGTTTTTATTCGCGAAAGTTCGAACTTAGCAAAGATTTGAAAATGTACAAAAACTTTGTAAAGTTCAAGCTTTAAACTTAAGGAATAGTTCAACCCTTAAAAAGTGTTAACTTTACCAAGGTTCTCTGATATATACTCTTCAAACCACCAACAATGTCACGAATTTACGCCAAAAGATTTTTATCATTCAAGAAATACACTACATATGTTGGATTCGTATCAAATATATACCCAAAATAGAAAATAATTGACAATATATTTAGTTTGAATTTGAAACCAAGGTAAGCCAAAACTTTGTTAAGATCAAACTTTAAAAAGTGTGAAAATAAGCACAAGCTTTGCAATGTTTGTTTACATTCTCAAATCTTACCAAAGTTCGAGCTTTGGCAACTAAAAACCCACATCTGAAGGCAAGGTTTTTCACAATCAAAGTTTTCCGGAATGCAGTTTTCCAACATATATCTTCCTGAATAACAAAATTTCTAAGCATTTTCAAGGATTAGGTCAGGAATAAGACAGCAATTACTCTATTTTTTATTTTTACAGGATAATGGATTTGGGGAAACTGAATTAGGGAAAAACCAAAGAGGTTAAAATTGTAGACAGCACAAACAATTCAGTATGACAGTGACACCTAATTTTTCTAAAACAACAAGAAGCGAAAAAGAAACAAAAAAATGTTTGACAAAAACCATGGCGGAAAAACCCAACTACTCACTTACGTAGCATTCCTTCCTTGTTACAACGGGGGAAAATGCTTCAAACCCTTCACAATCCCAAGAATTTGTACCATGTACCCGTTTCTCTCTTTGCAAAAACAAGCCACTCACTTTTTTATCTCAGCCAACCCAAGATCGCTTTGCTAGGGATAAAAGACACAATTTGATCCTTTTGGTTAAGAGTCCTTCACCAAACACCATTGTGTATCAACTCTAGATTCCACCATGTGTTCCTCCAGGCTAAATATTTTATGTTGCCTCTATTCTTGTCGACTTTGATATGCACCATTAAGGTAGTTTTAAAAGTATTTTATGCCACTTCTGGTGCCATACTTGTAAGGGAAGGGAGTATTATTGAGTCGCAGTCAATTTTAGTCCAATTGATTCTCAAGAGGACGATTCCAAATTTCTCGTGAAATCTCCTCTCTACATAAATATAGAGTGAGCACGCTAGGGCTAGCCGTTGGAAAAAATGTCGAACTATTTTAGATGCCCAAAAGATAGCATTTACTACAGTGTAGATATCTACGAGTAGTCATATTCCGTTGCTTTGGTCATCCATTTAGAGCTAATTATTCAGCTGACTAAAAAAACACAAAAACTTCCTTATGTGCTCTTAATGTTTAATATCTCTTCGGGAAGAACTCATAGCCCCATCCTGAAATTCATGAAAAACCATCTTCTTCATCAGTGTTGCCAACCCTACCAAAAATGAGCTCACCCTTTTTTGGAAAAAGGGTGTAAACGGGTATCTTATTGCCACGTCACTATTGAAAAAAGGGTGTAAATGAGTGTGAATTTAGGTTGTAATCAAAAAATGGTGTAAAAAGACACCTTTCTGGTAATAATATACCCGTTTACACCCTTTTTTCTCTGTAATGAAAAAAAGCCATAAAACACCATCTTATTTTTGGTAGGGAAGCTTCCCAAATCCTCTGATCAAGTGTCACTTAGTGTTAAATTTGCTTTTAAATATATAAACCAATACCTTAATACCCTAACCCAAACTAACCCTAAGGGGCTAATCATCAATGCCTAAAACTAACCTTGGAGATCACTTTAAACAGATTGGCTATAAAGATAATAATGAAGTATCTAATGGCTTAAAAAGACAATTTTTGATAGTTCAGGAATGCATTTAAAAAAAAAATGTCCAAAGCAACTAAAAAACTTAGTGATTAGGTTGAAAAATTATCAGGCCAAAGGTGTGACATAACATGGAGGCTGAAATTGGTTCCCAACAATGTTCATAATTGCTGTCACAGTGGCTGCAACTCCACCAATAACTCCAATTAAAACCAGAAACCAGCAATAAATCCTTTCAAGTTTTGATAACCTACTGGAAATATTATAACATAAAATTAATGAGAAATGCATGAATTAATAAGATTCAAAGCATTCTTACTCAGATCCAGCCAAGTCAGAGCAAAAGACATACAGCATTGGTGGAAAAATGAATGTTAGAAGAGTCACTGAACTTCCTCCAACTAAGTCAAGGATGGATCCAAAATTTGGAATTGATTCAGCAACAAATAGGAGGACCAACATGGTGCAGGTACGGAATACAATGCGCTTCCAGTTAATGTCTAGGGAAATCAAAAATAGGTCAATTAATGCAGGTTGAATGCTCTCTGCAAGCCCTTTTCTGGTCTTAGGTGTCTTAAGGGGGGTCACTAAACACCTCACTGTCTTGGTGCCTGATTTCCAATATCTTTTTCACGCATCCGTGAAGTGGGATTCGGGGCTTTTTTGATGTTTTTTACTAACCCGGGGTCAAAAGTTGATGCCCAGGATTAAACCACTGACTGTTCAATCCTTAGATTGAATTTCCAGCTGAGTAACGTACCGTTAGGTTACGACAATCCCTTATTTGAAATACTGGCTAGAGCCCTTCCACAGTGAATCCTTCAAATTAGACGCAAGTCAGGTCAAAATTTACATGCGGGTCAAAGCCAGTTTGGCTTCCTATTTACTACGGGTCAGAAGTATGCTAGAATAAAGTTGGGGCAAAGACAATCTCTAATCAAAGGGGATCCTTTCTTTTTTCACTTAGTATCCCTTCCAAAAATAAGACTCTCTGTATGCCATATTTCAGGTGTATCCACCCGCTTTCAGGTGTATCACACCCGTTTACACGGGGCTCACTGGAATACACTTGTTAATGGTACAAATTTTTTCATAAACCGCCATAAAACACATGTAAACAACTTAAAATCATATTACTCCAATCAAACGTGCTAACACAGCCTTATTTTTGGTTAGTATATGTTTTATTTTAATTTAATTTAAGTCAAGGGTAACATGACTAACATAGAAGCCTTCATAAATCACAAAAACTTACTTTTTGGGATTCCCATGATTTCCTCAAAGTATTGGCTAGGAGGGTTGATGACAATTGGGAGGACAGAAACCTTAATATCAAAAAGGCATTAAGTTTTTCTGAAGGAAGTGCAACTTTATTAGAGCTTACAAGATGCAAAAGTAGGATAGCTGCTGCAGCTTTTCTCATCGGTCCATCACTTAAGCTTAAGATCATGTTTCCATTGACACAGTTTCCAAGGGTGGCATAACCAACAGAGGCCACTGGAGTGTATATGAGAAACAAAACTGCAAAAAAGCTCAAAATAAATTATTATCAATTTGAGTATAACTTACCCTAGAAGTTATAAGTTTGAAAGTTAAAACCTTTTATAAGGCATATGCACACTGTCCAAATTTTGGAATTTTTACCTGATTTCCAATTTTTCCTTATTTTTATTTATTGGGAGTGCTAACCTGTGGGACTTACCTAGGCTAAGGTTAGGTTAGGGTAGGTTAGTCATTATTTTTTATTCTATACCAAATTTTTATAACTTCACTTTATCCTCTACGAGTAAAGCGAGTGGAGAATTCTATTTTTTGTCACGCTAAAATTTTGCTACGTGCCTGTATGGGGTAGGGGTTATTGTATGTCTGTCTGGATGTCACCTCTGTATCCTCCCACAGTTTTAAAGCTAGAGAGCTGAGATTTGGCACACAGACTCCACCTCTGAATGCGACAAAACGCACAGAGGGGATTTTATTGGGTAAAGAGGGATGTGATTGGTGGAGGGTGGGGGCCAACAGAGCCCATGAGTCTTGCGCATACAGGCCAACAAAGGCCTATTAGTCCATGCTCAAAAAAGTATAGGTTTTTTACATGCTAGTGAAATGATTGCAGCCCACTTGAAGCTCCTTTTATCCTTCATGTCAGCCTATAAAATTTGAAATGGTTTAAAAAATCTCATATGTGAGCATTTGAAATCTTTTGTTATTACTTGTACTGTTGGAAAAGTTGAGGCACCTCCAAAAGCAAACATAATGCTAGCAAAAGCCTTTAGAATTTAATAAATATTAATTCCCCTTAAGCTTTAAAAGTTGGCTAAATTAATGAAATACCTTGAAATAACCTCCAGGTGTTGGCTGTGGAAAGTAGGGCTCAAAGTGGGTGTGGTTGCTTGTCTTGTTGATTTGACTTGGGCAAAAGGTCTTGATAAAGGTGAAAAAATAAAATAAAATATAATTAGAATAATTTTAATGTCACAATATTTTTTAAAAGTAATTATATGTAAATCTGTAGCTGCCTGGGCTCTTTCTGAATAAATCATCTTTATCAGATTGACTGCATGGTATTTTTCTAACTAAGGATGTCTTATTGACTTTTTTGGAATCAGGGCAAAAAGATTACAGGAATTGTCAATTACTTAAAGTAAATGATTAGTTTAGATAAGGTTAGGTCAGGAGATTCTTGAATTTCTCTAATCCATTTCAAAAAAATTTATTCTTTATCAGATCAATCTATCTATTTATATTATCATGTTCTTTCTGGCGCCATTGTCCCTAATGATCGTCTGAGATCATTTTAAAGTATTTAGATAATGGTCTTCAGAAACAGATCACTGTTCCTTCCTGCTCGGGGAACAGAAAGATTTCCCCTCTTTGCCTGCCCATTACCCTGACACATGAAACTTAAATAAGCATGTGTACTTGACGGTATAAATCAGCTAGCATTCAATGGGCTCTTTCTGTGGTACCGGGATTCTTACATCTATTAAATACATAACCCAAAAACTTCAGGTTCCAATTGCTTTTAACCATTAGCCACTGTTTAAAATGAGACTTAATCATTACTCACATTATTGCCATTAAAGTCAATCCTGAGCTGGAAAAATTGTAATAATGTTTTGTCAAAAATCCTTAAAAAGCAAATTTTCAAGAAGCCAAACCTGAACCATTGTCAACAGACAAGCTGTGATTGTTGTTAACAATGCAAGAATAGCAATTGGCCTTTAAAAAAGGTCTTTAAGACAGGAAAGAATTAGAAGTGAATATTGTTGTAGCCACCAGAAGTCTTTGGGTGATCCTAACCAAGTGACAGGGGTCAATGCAATAGTGACAATTACCATCCAAAGACAAGGATTCAGAACTTGGGTTAGGTCATGCAAAAATGATGAGATGAGGACAATGAAGACACATCCACTGCCATAGAGTGTAGCAATTATACAACCTGGAAAAAGGCTTTTGGTTGGCAATATTTGTAAGAAAATTGTGTCAAATCAGATACTGAATATTTTTATATATAAAAGCCATATGTCTGTCTTGTAGCCACTATTTTGCCTTATGGACAGTTTGCCTATAATGTCAGTTTGCCTAATGGGCGGTTCGCCTAATGTCGGTTTGCCTAATGGACGGTTCAATTAATGATACTAACCTAAGCCTAAGCATGTTTCCCCCTTCCTGACCCTGCCAGGCCTGTTTCCCCTCCTGATGCTATTAGGCAAAGCGTCCATTAGGCGAATTGAACTTGTCTAACCGTCTTTAGGCCAAACGTCATTGGGTGAATTGATATTTTCCCCTGAAGTCTTGGCTGTTTCATGTATACCGTAAAAAAGATTTGAACAAGCTGGCCTTGCAGGCTGTTGTCCAGTTTTTTTGCTTACTAAATTTTTTCCTTGTTTTATTGGCCACGCCCCTTCTTCACACTCACATACAAAGTACAGACAGTTGAACATTCTTAAATATACAGATGTATAGAATGTAATATTGTCAACACTTAGATACTTAAATATTGTATTCAGTATGATACTATGAGAACTTGTCAAATCCGAACTCGTCAAACTACGAACTTGTCAAATTAAGAACTCATCGACCTACGAACTTGTCGAATTACGAACTCGTCAACCTATGTACTTGTTGAACTTAACCTAACTTAACCTAACCTTACCTTAACTAACCTTAACTAACCTAACCTAACAACCTAACCTTAACCTTGTGGGGCTCTGGGGTCAGGCTCCCCCAACCCCAGAGCCCCATCTGACAAGTTCGTAATTTGACAAGTTTGTTCGTTCGATGAGTTGGTAATTCGACGAGTTTGGTTAGACGAGGCCGGATTCGACAAATTCTCATATTCCCATTCGGTATAATTATTTTAAACTATACATTCATTACCAATTGATATTCTTCTAAGTATTTTTGATGTCTTATATCCAATTGCCAGTCCTGCTTTCTCAGCAAT
>Ga0194133_10006181_pt1 | contig 14872 bp, 9 predicted proteins | sample TA2KigOf40mmetaG_FD_155448 | JGI IMG/M metagenome (GOLD analysis project Ga0194133, IMG submission 155448) | Freshwater microbial communities from Lake Tanganyika, Tanzania - TA2015055 Kigoma Offshore 40m | ecosystem: Environmental > Aquatic > Freshwater > Lake | place: Tanzania: Lake Tanganyika...
CGCGCCGCCGTCGACCGGCTAGCCACCGCGATTACCGACCTGGTCGACAACAATATGCTGAATCGGCAGGCGCTGCCGCCGCAGGCGCCGCTGGCCGAGCTGCTGGTGAATGAGTTGTTTCGCGTGCAGCAGACCTACGTCGGTGAGAAGCTCGGCACCGACGCACCGCCCTTCGTCCGCGGCTGGGCCTCTGACAAGGACCTCGGCAATCCGCGCAACGAAGCCCTGAAGGTCGGAGTCTTCCTGACGCGCAACCAGCTGAACAACCTAGCCCAGTCCCTGCGCGATGTCGTCGATGCGGCCAAGCGCGCCCAGCTTGCGCCGCAAACCCTGTTCGACCAGCTTCGGGCTCTTTCGGCGGCGACGGCCGTCGCCCCCGGACAGCGCAAGGCGGAGACGATCGCCGACGCTGGATTGCTGCCCAGCTACCTCAAGCTGCTGCCTTACCAGAGCCAGCTGCTGCGCCTGACGCACCAGTCGTGGCTAGATCAGGGCTTCAGTGGACAACAGGCCATCATCTCCGCGCTGGAATTCAAGCTGCGGGCTTACGCCGATATCAACGCCTCGGATGTCTGGGTCGATCTCGGGGCGAAGGACCCCGGGCAGGCGGTCTATCCCGTGCCGTTGGACCTGCTGCCGTGAGCGAGGTGTCGATGCTGTGCGGGTTGCGATACCGGCATGCCAGCGGTTCGGCCCACGCTTCGGACAGCTTCGAGCTTCACGTGCCCAGCCTGTCGATCCGGCGTGGCGACCGGCTGGCGGTCCTCGGTCCGAGCGGCAGCGGCAAGAGCACGTTGCTTGACTCGCTGGCCCTGCTGCTGCGGCCCACCAGCCTCGACGCCTGGCAGATCACGACGGCCAACGGCCCCGAGGACATAGGCCGCCTCTACGCCCAGCACGCCGATGGCCGCATCCGGATGATCCGCAGCGCCGTGCTTGGCTACGTGCTGCAGACCGGTGGCCTGCTGTCCTTTCTCAACGTGCGGGACAACATCGGTTTACCGAGACGCCTGCTCGGCTTTCCGCCCGATGGCTCTGTGGAGCGGGTCGCGGCCTACCTGCGCATTGACACCCACCTCGGCAAGATGCCGTCGCAATTGTCGGTCGGCGAGCGCCAGCGGGTGGCGATTGCGCGGGCAGTCGCCCATGGGCCGGCGCTTGTGCTGGCAGACGAGCCGACGGCGGCGCTCGACCGCGAGAACGCGGAGAACGTGATGCGGCTGCTCGTCGGGCTGGGAGACGAGTTCGAGACCGCGCTCGTGGTGGCGAGCCACGACGAGCCGCTGCTGTCCCGCTTCGGCTTCTCGGCCATTCGACACCGTGTCGAGGGCGGCGCCGGCCATGCCATGCATGCGGTGTTCGAAAACTGATGCTGGCCCGCCAATTCACCCTCGGCCTGAATCTCGCGCTCCGCGACTATCGCCACGAGTGGCGACTGTCGCTGTGCGCGGTCCTCGGCCTGGCTGCGGTCGTCGCGCCGCTACTGGTTCTCTACGCGCTGAAGTTCGGCATTGTCGCCTCGATCCGCGAGCGGCTCGCGCAGGATCCGCGGAGCCGCGAGCTGCGCCTGATCGGCCACGGTAACTTCGACGGTGCGTTCTTTGCGCGGGTCCGGTCGTGGCCCGAAGTCGGCTTCCTCGTGCCAGCGACCCGCTTCCTCGCCGCCACCCTGCAGTTGCGCCGGTCCGACAACGCAAGTGACCTGGTGACCGCCGAGATGTGGCCGAGTGCCGGCAGCGATCCGCTGCTGTCCGGCCTGCTGGAGCCGCGCGACACCGGCGTCGTGGTTTCACGCTCGGTCGCCGACAAGCTGCGGCTGTCGCCCGGCGACGCGCTGCGCGGCCAACTTGGCCGCATGGTCGGCGACGCGCGGCAGGTCGAGCGGATGCCGCTGACAGTGCTCGGGGTTCTCGATGCGACGGTGACCGACCGGGACGTCGTCATGGTAAGCCTGCCGTTCCTGACGGCGACCGAGGACTGGCGCGAGGGCGGCGCAGCGCCGTCACGCGGTTGGGGCAGCGGCGCGCCAGCGTCGACCGACCGGGCGTTTGCCTCATTCCGGCTGTTCGCGCGGGACATCCTGTCGGTCGAGGCGCTGCGCGAGCGGCTGGTCCAGGAGGGGCTCGACATCCAGAGCCGCGCCGCCGACATCCAGCTCGTCCGCAAGCTCGACGAGAACCTCGCTTTTCTGTTCTCCGTGGTGGCGGGCCTCGGCATGAGCGGCTGCGTCGTCGGCCTCGGCATGACGCTGTGGGCGGCGGCCGAGCGCAAGCGGCGCGATATCGCCGTGATGCAGGTTCTGGGCATGCCGGGTTTCACGCTTGCGGTCTTTCCGGTCTTCCAGGGGGCGCTGACCTCGGCTCTCGGCGCGACGCTGGCGTTGGGCGCTTATGGTCTGATCGCGCCGCTGCTCAATGGCCGCTTCGCCGAGGGCGTCGATCGTAGCGCGGTGGTCGCACGCCTCGATGCTGGGCACGTCTGCGCAGCCATCCTGCTGACTGTGGCGGCCGGCATGCTCGCCTCGCTCGCCGCCAGCCTTCACGTACTGCGTCAGGATGCGAGCAAGGGATTGCGCCATGAAGGTTCTTAACCTCAACCGCCCGCTCGCGGCTCTCCTTGCGGTGGGCTTTCTCCTCGCCGGAGCGGGCGCAGTCAGGTCCCAGCCGGCCGCGGCGACCGCCGGCTGGTGTCGCATTGACGATCCGGGCGCGGTCGAGGCAGAGCGCGTCCGCAAGGGACTTGGCCTGCGCGACGTCGACCAGGTGGCATGCGCGGTAGCAACGCCGGCGCAGTCCTTGCCCGAGGAACTGATTCTCCCACTGCCGTGCGGCCGGCGCATGGTGCTCCGTAAGGTAACCCTCACGGTATCCCACCTGCTCGACCACCGAGAGATTTTCCTCGGTACGGTGTTCGACGAGAAGGGCGGTGCTGACCAGCTGGCGCGCGACGTCGTGATGTCAGGTCCGCGCTCTGACCTGCTGGCGGGATCTTTCACCAAGCAGCTACCGAGCGGGCAGATGGAGCGATCTTACTACATCGGCAAGTACGAGTTATCGGCACCCAACTACGCGCTTCTCCAGCACGGCCTGCTGCCCGACGACGGGCGTATGACGGAGGTGGACGCGCCGGCCTGCGCGCCCATCCGTGCTATGGTCGACGGCGTTCGCGGCACGCGCGTGCTGCCGGCGACCGGCGTCTCCTGGCACGACGCGACGCGCTATGCCGAGGCCTTAAGCTCCTGGCTGATCGCCTACGACCATGCCCGGATTGCGCGTCGCGAAGCGCCGTCAGTGCCGTGGGAGGAGGGCGCACCCGGCTTCCTGCGGCTGCCGACCGAGTCCGAGTGGGAGTACGCGGCACGCGGTGGCGAGGCGCAGAGCGCCGGACAGTCGCAGCGTACCTACCGCGTGAAGGGTGACGACGGCCGGCCAAAGACCGCCGAGATGGCAGAGATCGCTTCGGTTGTAACAGCACAGGATCCTGCACCCGACGGAAGCCAAGTAATGTACCAAGGCCGCCGGCTTCCTAATCTGCTCGGCATCTACGACATGGTCGGTAATGCCGAGGAATTGACGTTCGACCTGTTTCGCGCGCGCCGCCCCGATGCGCCGGCCGGCCAGGCTGGCGGTGTTACCGTGATGGGCGGCAATGCGCAGCAACCGCTCGAGACTTTGGGCGTCGGCGTGCGGCGCGAGGCGCCGTTTTTCACGCCGCGTGGACCAGTCCGCGCGCCCGTAGTCGGGTTCCGCCTCGTGCTGGCGGCGCCGGTTTTCATGAACGGCCGCAACGACAAATATGAGGAGGTTTCGGGCAACCCCAAGCGGGCGCAACAGCTTTCTGCGGCGCGCGCAAGCTTGCTCAAGCCGCCCGACGGTGTCGACCAGGCGCGGCTGCTCCAAGAACTGGAGAACCTGAAAAAGGACAACGTCAGCCGGAAGCTCGGTGCCGATCAGCTGACGCAGCGGCTGGGCGCGATCCAGGCCGAGCTCGACAAGTCGAACGCGCAGCTCAACGATCGAAACCGTCGCCTCCTGCGGCAGCAGATCACCACCGCGGTACTGTTGGTTAATAGCTTCGATAACTTACGCCGACGCGTGTTCGTGGCGGAAATGACGCTCAAGGACACGGAGGCGGGGCTCTCGAAACACCCGGCCGACCTTCGGCGGGAGCTCGAGCAGCGCCTGCCGTTATTTCGTTCGGAGATTCTCAACCTGCGAGACACGAACACCCAGAACTTCCAGGCCTACGTAGAACTCGTGAAGGAATTGTCCCAGATTCCGGCCGATGTCCTGGCCGCAGCAAGCCGGGATCTAGACCGTGATTTCGAGGGAAAGAAGTTGGTATGGTACCAGCGGGCAAAGCCGCTGGTTGACAAGCAGATCGAGGAGGCTCGGCGTAATCCGGCAACCTTGAATGCGGCCCGCCTTGCCGCCTGGCGCGAGCAAATCGCCGCTGCGATGCAGATTCCTTGAAGCGTCAATAGTAAGTTGGGGGTGCTTTTTTTAGGGAGAGAAAAATGGAGACTTTCATTGAGACGGTGTGTCGCCGGTCGCGCTGGCCGGTAGTCGCGGTGAGTTGCGCCGCGTTAGTGTCGGGTTGCCAGACCACCGAGACTTCCACGTACATGGTTGCCTCGGACGTCTGTTCGCAGTTCCGCATGCCAATGGTGCAGGTCGGCCAGCAGATGGAGCAGCCAATCTCACCGGGCGTCGCTATCGGCACCGCTATCGTCGGGGCGGCGTTAGGTTACCTAGCCACCGGTAGGGTCCAGGGTGCCGCTATCGGCGGTCTAGCGGGCGGGCTCGCCGGGGCAGCCGCTTCCTATCTAAACAGTCGCGCCAAAACGGTGAAGAGTCAGGCTGAACTAGTTGCGGCGATCGATACCGACGCAGGTACCGACGCGCAGCGCTTCTCGCCGATCGGCAGCGCGCTGGCCGGCTTGAGCGCCTGTCGCAACCGGGAGATCCAAGAGCTGGTGGCCGGCCTGCGCGCTGGCCGGATCAGCAAGGCAAACGGCATCAAGATGCGCAATGAGATCGAGGCGGCCATCAAGCTCGACGGCAAGCTGATCGACAAGATTGTAGGCGAGGTGCGTGGACGCTCACAAGTCTACAATTCCGCGCGTCTCGAAGCGCTGAAGCGGGCCGGCGATACCAACCCGACGGTTCCGGCCACCAGCGGCACCCAGACCGTCGTGAACAGCGCCAACGCGATAACGCAGACGGCGGAGTTGACCAAGGAGGAGACCCAGACCAACCTCAAGACCCTCCAAGTGCTCCTAATGTAGGCAGAGACACGGCAATGCTTTCCACGGTGCGGGACCATGGCGCGATCTAGGCTGATAGTCACGACGGATCTGGCCGGCCTGTCACCCGTGCTCGTGGAGGGCGTTGCAGTTTCGACCCGCTACGAGCGCCTCCGGGACTCCGTCGAGGCTAAGATGCTTGGCGGCGCCGCCCTTCTGGCCGAACCGGTGCTCGGGGCGGCGACGCCCACCGGGTACAAGAGCGCGGCCTGGTACGCGGCCGTCGAAGGCGAGAGCCTGCCGCTTAGCGAGGTCCCAGCGCAGGAACGCGCTGAAGCGATCGCCCACCTCGGGAGGAGCCTCGACGCGATCGTCGATCTGGTCAGCGAAGTACCGTTCGGCGCGTGGCTGAGGGCCGCCTTCATCGTGCCGACCGCGGATAGCATTCGCGTGATCGACGGCAAGGCGGTCTTGGTAAACTGGGGCTTCGTTCCGGCGAACCTGCCACAGACCGGTGCGGCCCTCGAGAAGCATTTCGTGGACACGATCGGGACGCTGGTCGGCTGGTCCGGCCTGCCGCGCATCAACGAGGCCGGCGAGGTCGAGGTGCCACGGCTCGGTCCACCGGTGCGCCCGGCGCATGAGCCTCCTCCCGTCCCTGCGGCCCCAACTGCCGCGTCGGAAACTGCGCCATCGGTGCCGCCGCCGCCGCCGTCGGCTGCCGTTCCACCGCCCGCCGGGCCCTGTTCCGCGGCGATACCACACCTTCATCGGTGGGTTCGTTGTCCTTGCCATCTTGGGCATCGTAACGGTTGGCATAGGTGCGGCCATCGCGATGCTGATCTGGGCCTTCTTCTACAACCGCTACTACACGCGCCGGCTATTCGAGCAAGGCTGCGAATTCGCAGACAACGAGGCAAAGGTCTCGGAGGCGAAGCTTCGGTTGGGCGTCGCCGCCGCCTGATCGCAGTGCGAACGGTGACGGGCGACGGGGGGCTTATGACTGGCGCCGGGTTGCTTCTTCCGAAAAGTAGTCCGGTGAATGTCGCAGGAAGAGGCTCCCAATCGGTGATTGTCGCGAAGAGGCCGTGATGTTGGTTGAAGTATCGGAAGCGCCTCAGTACGGCAGCCACGCCAGTATTATTCCCGGCGGAACCCTGCAGTTCTTTGACTTTGACCTGAACATCGACAAACTAGCGAAGGTCACGCGGTCATTCCAGGAACGTAACACCGGCGGCACCGGTCCCGGCGCCGCGCGCGAGTTCAAGCTGGTCTGCCTCGACCAGGACGCCGAGACGCAGCGCTACTTCGATCGCCGCAACTACTTCCTCGGCTCCGGCGAGCGCGGTGAGCGCGAGAGCTACATCCTGAAGGCCGAGGTGGCGATCAATGCCTTTAGCGGGCAGTGGATCCCGGTTCCGGTCTTCAAGCTGATCGGTCCCGGACCGCACGGCACGCAGCAGTTCTCGCGTGGCCCGTCGAACTGGGCTCGAATGTACATCCATAAGCTGGACGAGCGCGATAAGAAGGGCAACTCGCACCGCGTCGTCCTCGCGTTCGACACTCAGGTCGAGCAGCGTCCCGACATCAATGCGCCGCAGGACGGCGACTTGATCACCTCGGCTCTGTCTGACCTAGATGTCCAGGAGGGCGGCGAGTTTCAACTGGTGTCGGACGAGCGGCAGTGCGACTGGTTCCTGTCGTCGGCGTGGATCTCGGCTTGGATCGAGGGCTGCTATCGCCAGCATATCGAGCGCGTGAAGAACCGCCCGGTGCGCGACGAGGACTTCGAGTACCGCTTCGAGGCGATCGCTCGCTACATCACGTTGCTGCATGGCCTAGACCAGGCGGAGATCATGCCGCGTTTTCGGCTGATCGACCCGACCCAATTCGTCCCGGTCGAGGTCGACCTAGTGCTTGACCTCGGCAACACCCGCACCTGCGGCATGATGATCGAGACGCAGGCCGACGAGCAGACGCGGCTGAACGACAGCTATGTTCTTGAGTTGCGCGACCTTTCGAAGCCCCACCTGCGCTACGGCGGTGCCTTCTCGTCGCGCATCGAGTTCGCACTGGCACGGTTCGGCAGCGAGGCACTGTCTAAGGACAGCGGCCGCGTGCTTCCGGCCTTCGCCTGGCCGAGCGTCGTGCGCGTCGGCCCCGAGGCGGCGCGCCTGTCGGCGGCAGCCAAGCAGGGAGAGGGGCTGACCGGCATGTCCAGCCCCAAGCGCTACCTGTGGGACGAGTTCCCGCGCCAGCAGCAGTGGCGCTTCAACAGCGTCAGCGCCGACGACCAAAACGCCGAGGCGCCGGTGGTGCGCGGCTCATTCGTCCAGTTTGTCAACAACGAGGGCACGCCGATCGATCTGCTCGACGACTGGACCCGTGAAACGCGCAATCGCAAAGACAGCGCGCCGTACGAGTTGCAGTTGCCCGACCCGGTGATGGATCCGCGCTTCAGCCGCGCATCGCTGATGATGTTCATGCTGGGCGAGCTTGTTACCCAGGCACTGGTCACCATGAACGCGCCTGCCACCCGGTACAACCGACCGAGCTCGGACATTCCGCGGCGCCTGCGCTCGGTCATCCTGACCATGCCGACGGCGATGCCGATCATCGAGCGCAACATCCTGCGGCGGATGGCGGAAGCTGCTGTCCAGACCATCTGGCGGTCGCTCGGCTGGTCCGAGTTCCTTGACCTGCAGTCCGACGACAAGAGCTGGGCGCGCGAGGCGCGGAGACCGCCGAAGGTGCGCTGCGAGTGGGACGAGGCAAGCGCGACTCAACTCGTCTACCTGTACAACGAGATCTTCGAGGAATTCAAAGGCGACATCGACCTCCACTTCCAGACCTTCGGCCGCCGCCGCGCCATTTCCGGGCCGGACGGTCAGGCGGCCGGCGAGGCAAGCTCGCTTCGCGTCGCGAGCGTCGACATCGGCGGCGGTACCACCGACCTGATCGTCACGACCTACGTCAGCGAGGGTACCGGCGCGACGGCCGTGCTGCGGCCGATCCAGAATTTCCGAGAAGGATTCAATATCGCGGGTGACGACGTCGTGCGGGCGGTGATCGAGAACCACGTCATGACCGCAGTTCGAGACAACATCGCGACTCTCGGGCACGCGGACCCGGCGGGCGTGCTCAACACCTTCTTTGGCGACAAGATCCAGAAGTCGACGCGCGTCAAGGTACTGCGGGCGCAGCTGACTCAGCGCGTGCTCGTGCCGATCGCGCTGGCGATGCTGGGAGAGTACGAGGCCTGCGATCCGAGGCGGGGCAACGTGATGTGGGAGAAGTCGTTCAGCTCGTTCTTCGTGCACGAGGTGCTGCCGCCCGGCCTGGTCAAGTTCTTCGACCAGGAGATCGAGCGGCTGGGCGTGCGCGGCTTCGATATCCAGGCGGTATCGTTCGCGTTCACCTCGAACGACATCGACCTGACCGTCCAGAACGAGATTGGTCGCGTCATCGAGGACCTTTCCGAGGTGCTGCGGCAGTACGACTGCGACGTGCTGCTGCTGACCGGCCGGACTTCGTGCTACCCGGCAATCCAGGCCGGCTTCCTGGCGCGGCTGCCGGTGCCGCCGCATGCCGTCATCCCGCTCAACCGCTACCGCGTCGACCGCTGGTACCCGTTCCGCGGCGCCGACGGGCGAATCCCCGACCCGAAGACGACGGTGGTCGTGGGCGCAATGCTGTGCGCGCTCGCGGAGGGCTACACCGAGGCGTTCCGGTTCCAGAGCCACCTGCTGAAGGCCGAATCGACTGCCCGCTACATCGGCGACATCGATACCGGCGGCCGCATCCGCGCGCCGCTGTTCAGCCGCATCGACCTCGATGACCCCAAGGAAGCCGAACTCGAAGCATCTTTTGATTTCCACGGCCTGGTCTACATCGGCTACCGGCAACTGCAGATCACGCGCTGGCCGGCGACCCCGCTGTTTCGGCTGGAGTACGAGAACGCGCAGGCAGCCGAGGATGGACGCGGTCGCACGCCCTACAAGGCGAAGCTGGTCTTCCGCCGGGCCGAGCAGGCGGAGGAGTCGCCGCGACGCGGTGCGCGCGGCAGCTACCGCGAGGAAGGCGTCTTCAAGATCGAGGAAGTCGAGGCACGCGACGGTACGCCGGTGCGTCGTCAGGACCTCGCCCTGCGGCTCCAGACCCTCAAGGACCGCGAAGGCTACTGGCTCGATACCGGCAACTTGAACGTCTCCTGAGGCTGAACAGATGACCGATATCACGACCCCCAACGCGCTCGGTGCCTACTGCAGCGAACTCCGCCGGGTCGCGCACGATGGCATGGCGTGGCTCGTCGACAACGCCTCCTGGATCCCCCAGAACCTCGAGGGAAAGATCCGCGAGATGCGCAAACAGTGCGTCGAGACGAGAAGGCTGGAGCGCGCCGCGAACCGCAAGATGTGCATCGGCGTGTTCGGTCCCAGCCAGGCCGGCAAGTCGTTCCTTATCTCCGCGCTCGCCCGTCAGGGCACCAACCCGCTGATGGCCAACTTCGGCGGTCGCCTCGTCAACTTCCTGGAAGACATCAACCCTGAAGGTGGTAAGGAGACGACCGGCCTCGTCACGCGCTTCACGCTGGACCGGCCCAAGGGGCTGCCGCCCGGCGAACTGGCCGAGCTGCGGCTGCTCACCGAGCAGGACCTCGTGAAGGTGCTTGCCAACGCCTACGTCCACGACATCGACCACTCGGACGAGGACGAGAGCAACCACGACCCGCAGAAAATCGAAGATGCACTGGTCCGGCTGGAATCGCTCGTGCAGGACAAGCCGACGACAATCCTCGACGCCGTCGACGTGGTCGACCTCGAATCCTACTGCGAAAGCCGGCTGCGCAAGGCGCCGCGCATCAAGGTCCTGCATCGCACCAACTTCTGGAAGATCGCGGCGCGCGTCGCGCCCTTCCTGTCGCCGCACGACCGGGCGGAGCTGTTCGGCCTGATCTGGGACAATATCGACAGCTTCACCAACGTCTACCGGCGACTGTCGCAGGCGCTGTCCCAGGTCGGCTTTGCGCCGTCGCTCTACGTGAAGTTCACCGAGGCGCTAGAGGAACGGCTGAACAGCATCATCAGGGTCGATGCTCTGCAGGGCGTCGGCGAGGGCAAGGGCGACCCGCTGCAGGTCTACACGGCCGACGGCAAGACCGCGTCGCTGCTGCGCGAGGAACTGACGGCGATCACGGCCGAGCTGCGGATCGTGATGGAGAACAAGCCGTTCGACTTCTTCGATTACACCGACCTGCTCGACTTCCCGGGCTACCGCTCGCGCAATCCCGTCGCCAAGGCGGGGCTGGGCAAGTTTCTCGCGGAGAACGGGATGAAGGAATTCATCATCCGCGGCAAGGTGGCGTACCTGTTCGAGCGCTATTCCGACGAGCAGGAACTGACCTCGATCCTGTTGTGCCAGGGCCCCGAAAACTTCGAGGTTTGGGACCTGCCGCCGACCATCTACGACTGGATAAGCACGACCAACGGCGCGCAGCCGGCGCAGCGCTCGGGCGACCGGACTTCGCTGTTCTTCGTGATGACTAAGTACGACCGCATCTTCGAGCAGTCCAGCGGGAAGGGCGAGGATGCGTCGCGCTTCCACTTCCGACTGGAGAACAACCTCCTGAAGTCGTACGGCAAGCAGGCTTACGAGAACGGCTCGAAGAGTTGGGTGCACGAGTGGCTGCCCGACACGCCGTTCAACAACGTGTTCCTGCTTCGTAACCCGGCGATCATCCAGGACAGTCTGTTCGAGTACGAGGGCAAGACGGAGACCGGGCTGCGCGCCGACAAGGTCGATTACGTCGACAGCTTGCGCCGAGTGTTCGTTACTGACGCCATCGTCCGCCAATACTACGCCAAGCCGGAAGAGGCATGGGACGCGCTGATGCAGCTGAACGACGGCGGCGTGGGCCGGATCGCCGCCAGCCTTCGACCGGTCTGCAACCCGGGGACCAAGCGGCAGCAGGTCGTGCGCAAGGCGGGCGATATTCGGGCCAAGATCTTGACAAATCTCGAGCCGTTCTTCCACACTGGTGACGTGGCGCAGCAGCGGCAGAAGAAGCGCCAGCTGATGCAACGGCTGGCACCGCAACTGAAGAAGTGCCTCGACGGTAACCGCTTCGCCGAGCTGATGAAGGTCCTGCAGGTCGATCCCAGCGAGCTGTACGGCGTGTACGAGCTACTCGAGCGTCGCCCCGTGGTGCCTGTGGAGCCGCCACCACCCGAGGCGGCTCCAGCCGAGGAATCGGCCGAGCTGCTCGACGATCTGCTCGGCCTTGCCGAGGAGAAGCCTAAAGCCAGGCCCAAGGCCACGGTACCTTCGACGCAGGCCGACATGCCAACCCGCTTCGCCGCCGGCGTCGAGGGCTTCTGGAGTGATCGTCTGGCCGCGCTGACCAACGACACCGCGCTGCTGCAGTATTTCTTCATGTCCCGCGAGGACGTGGTTGGGCTGACCCAGGATCTGATCTACGGCGCCAAGCGGTTGGGACTCGGCGACGAGATTGTCCGCGCGACGCAGGCCGGGGCTGCGTTCCGCAACGTGCCCAAGTCGTCGCTGATCTGGAAGCAGGCGAAGCCTGCCGCGCAGGCCGTGAACGAGTTCGTTGCTACTCTGGGCAATGGTTGGCGCCGCTCCCCGGAGGGGAGCGAAGTCGAGATTGATGGCCGCAAGTTTCGGCTATTCGCCGCGCCACCGCCGGTGGCCGACGAGCCGGTCCTCAGCGAGGAGCGGACCCGCTACGACGCGCTGTATTTCACGGACTGGCTGCGCGGCCTGTTCAAGCTGGCGCAGGACAATGTCGAGTTCGAGGCCGGCATCAAGATCAACGTCGTTGCCAACGAGCAGCTCGGCGGCTATCTGGGCGAGCTGAAGAAGCCCGTCCCGGCGGAAGGTTAGGCCGCGATGTCGCCACGCGTGCTGCTGATGAGTGCCGGGGGCGCGCCGGGATTGTCCCAGGGCTTCGTGCGGGTGCGCATGAAGGGCGAGGACCTCGCCGCGGACGGCGCCCAGCTGGTCATCGGGCGCACCGGGACGCAGGGCGGCACGGAGTACCTGCGCGCCTACAACGAGATCGGCGGGGCCGCGGTCGATGGCGCGGAGGCGCTGCAGTACCGGTGGGGTGCAGACGAGGGACGTATCACGCCCTACGCCGTCGCCGTCGAGGCCAACGAACTGTCGTTTGACCTCGGGCGCAACGTCAACGCGCACCTCGACCAGCAGACCAACTACCGCCTGACGCTGTGCCTCGACGGCGCGCCGGTGCCGCGCGAGTGCACGCTCGCCTGGGCGCGGGTGGCGCCGGTGCGGCCGGGCGATCTCGCCAGCTTCGTCGCCCGGCCACAGGCCGCCCCGCCGTCTCCGGTTGCACCGGCCGGTCCGGCCGCTCCGACCGCCACCGAGGTCGTCGCGCCGCCGCCGGTCGTGGTCCCGTCCACGCCACCCGCGCCGACGACGTCGTCGTCGTCGGCGGTGGTGATAGATACGACTGCCAGCGACCGCGCCCGCTCCGTTTGGCCCATCGCGGCTGGGGCGGCACTGCTGCTGATCCTGGCGGTGGCCGGTGGCGCCTACTGGTGGTTCCTTGGTCGCGACAAGACCGCGACGACCATCGCCGGAGCCAGCACGCCCGACCCGGCCTCTCCTGCAACTTCTTCGGGAAGTGCCGGAGCCAGCGCCGGTGCAGGGAAAGGTGCGGGGGCCAGTGCAGCGTCGATCGAAACGCGCGAGCAGCGGCTAGCCCGCATCGTGGCGCAGGGTGCCGACGTGGCGCTGGCGGCGGGGCGAACGGCGCAAGCCGCTAAGGAACTAGATGAGGCGGAGTTCCTATACCGCAACGCCTGTGACCGCGGGAAGGTCGAGGCCTGTCGCCTGGCCGGCCAGTTGTTTGACCCAGTGGACCTCGTGCCGGGCCGAGATACGCAGCGCTCGCCGGCCGATGCGCGGCAGGCGGTGTCCCTCTACCGCAAGGCCTTTGAAGCCGGCAGCGCGGACGCGGAGAAGGATCTCGAGCGCCTGCGCGAGGCGATTGAGAAGGCGGCGCAGGCCGGCGACAGCACGGCGCGGGTGCTGCTCGATACCTGGCCGAAGAAGCCCTAGCGAGCAGTAGGATTGGCCATGATTTTGCTTTCTTCTCGGGCCATGACCTGGCACTCCGTGCGCAAGCACTTCTTGGCCGTTGTGCTGTCGTTCCTGGCGCTGCTGGCCGTCGGCGTCGTGGTACATGCCCAGACACCCAACGTACGCAAGCCATTAGCGATGGAGGGCCACCCGGAGTTCTTCCAGCGCATCCTAACGCTGCCCGGCGCCCAGTTGCGGGCCGAGCCCTCGACGACGGCCAAGCTAGTCGAGGCCAAGCCGCCGACTTTTAGTATCCTCTACGTCTACGCGCGCCGTAGCGTGAGTGGCGAGACCTGGCTAGAGGTCGGTTCCGGGCTCGACGGCAAGTCAACATCGTGGCTGCCGGCGGAGGCCGCACAGGACTGGGCGGTGATGCTCGTGATGCAGTACGCCCCGCCTGGGCAGCGGCAGCGCGTGCTGTTCTTCAAGGACACTGCCAAGCTGTCGTCGCTGGTCCAGGATCCGCGGGTCGGCGACAAGTCGAGGTCGATCGTGCAGGCGGTTGATGCCGGAACACACGACAAGGCGAGCGTCATCGCGATCGAGCCGGCGGACCGGCAGGGCACGCCCAACTTTCGCACGCGGCCGTACCTGATGCCGATCCTCGCCTCGCAGGCCGACGAGTTCGACGTCGGCGGCCGTACTATGCTGCTGCAGGTGGCGAGCGTGAACTCGGTGCCGCCGTCGTCGGTGGCGGCGGCAAAGGCGCCCGACGTGCGGAGCCTCAAGGTAGGCGTCGTGTTCCTGATCGATACGACATCCTCGATGGGCCCCTATATCGATCGCGTACGCAAGGTAGTGCGCGAGCTTTATGCCCGGCTCGAACGTGAGAATAAGCTCGAGCAGACATCGTTCGGCGTCGTCGGATACCGCAACAACAACGAAGGCCGGCCACAACTCGAGTACGTCGCCAAGGTCTACCAGCCGCTGCGTCCCAATGCGCCTCCCAACCAGGTCCTCGCCAGCCTCGACCGCATGAAGCCAGCGACGGTGTCGACCCACAGCTGGGACGAGGATGGTATTTTCGGCCTGTTCACGGCGCTCAACAGCCCCGATATGCAATGGTCGAAGTTTGACGCCCGTATCCTGGTCCAGATTAGCGATGCCGGTATGCTCGACGGGGGGAATCCCAAGGCGCAGCTGCGCGATGTCTCGCTGACCAATATCCGCGAAATGGCCGATCGGCTCGGCGTCGCCGTGATCCCGATCCACTTGCTCACGCCTCAGGCCCAGAGGGAAGGCGATACAGCTAAGGCTCGCGGCCAGTACCAGGAGCTGGGCCGCACCGGCGACCCAGCGACCAATAAGTACATCCCGATCGCAGCCGGCGATCCCGATAAGTTCGAATCGGTGATCCGCGCCGCCGTCGACCGGCTGGCCACCGCGATTACCGACCTGGTCGACAACAATATGCTGAATCGGCAGGCGCTGCCGCCGCAGGCGCCGCTGGCCGAGCTGCTGGTGAATGAGTTGTTTCGCGTGCAGCAGACCTACGTCGGTGAG
>Ga0194133_10006182_pt1 | contig 14871 bp, 12 predicted proteins | sample TA2KigOf40mmetaG_FD_155448 | JGI IMG/M metagenome (GOLD analysis project Ga0194133, IMG submission 155448) | Freshwater microbial communities from Lake Tanganyika, Tanzania - TA2015055 Kigoma Offshore 40m | ecosystem: Environmental > Aquatic > Freshwater > Lake | place: Tanzania: Lake...
TTGAAGTAAAATTATTTTCTTTCCAAAATATATTTTTGAAAAAATAACCTGTAGGATGGCGAGTTATATAAGCCATATTTTTTAATGCATCGAAGCCTTTTTCATAAATAATATTATTTCTGTAATCGTAATTTTTATATTCACAATAACCAAAAGATATTTTTGAATTTTCCTCAAAAAATTTTGTTAAGTCACCGATTTTAGAAATATCAACATAATCATGGTCTGTACAATAAATTAGATATTCTCCTTTACCTTTGTCTAAAACATTCAACATATTAAATAATGCACCTTTATTAAGGCCATTTGAATAAATATTCAATCTAGAATCATCAATCAATCCTAAAATATTTAAAGTATTGTCGGAGGAACCATTATCTAAAACTACAACTTCTATATCCGAATTATTAAAATTAAGCAAATCCTTTACAAGCCTGCAGACACTTTTTTCATTATTATACGTTGGTATACAAAAGCTTAACTTATAATTATCTTTCATTAGTTCTAACTATTTTAACAATTTTTCCTTGATCTAGTTCGATTACTCGATCGCAAAAACTTAATGTATTTAATCTATGGGCAATCATAATGATAGTTATATCTTTACTTAAATCTTGTATAGCAGATAATACTTCTTTCTCTGTTTCAACATCTAATGCACTTGTAGCTTCATCTAAAACAATAATATTAGCACTTTTGTATAGTGCTCTAGCTATCCCTATTCTTTGGCATTGGCCACCAGACAATTGAACACCACGTTCCCCTACTAGAGTTTGATATTTTTCTGGAAAATTATCAATATCAACTGCTAATTGAGCCTTTTTAGCAGCAAGTAAGACTCTTTCTTTATCAATTTGTTCGTTTCTTTCCCCGAATGCAATATTTTTTTCAATAGTATTATCAGATAAAAAAACTGATTGAGGTACGTGTGAAATATTTTTTTTCCAAGAATTACAATTTAAATTTGTAAGTTTTTCTCCGTCAACAATTATTTCACCTTCTTCCGGTGATAATAACCCCATAATTATATCTAATAGGGTACTTTTACCACAACCAGTTTTGCCAATAAACCCTATTCTTTCTCCTTTTTCAATTACCAAATGTATGTCGTTCAAAATATATGGTGTTTCTTTACTATATCGAAAAGCAAGTCTATTTATTTCAATTTTACTTTGGAATGTTAATAAGTTATCATCACTCATATTTAAATGCTCAGGATAAGCCTGTTCAAATAAATTAACAACATCATTCAAAGAAGATTGTGAACCTAATATTGTAGACCATGACGTATATAGTTGTTGTATACTCGGCATCAATCTTTGCAAACCCAATGTTAACACAACTAAAGATGGTAGAGCTTTTGCTAAACCACCATTTTCATTAAAATAAAATGCTAGAAAAGATAATAATAATAGCCCTAAAGAAGTTAAAATTATATTTGGAATGTGACTAATAATTTGTATACTTCCTTGAGACCTTCTTAGTTTAAAATTAATTTCTTTATAAATTTTTGCAAAACTTTCTTGACTATTATCAATTAGAACTTCTTTGATTCCACTCAAGCCTTCATTAAGAATTTTAATTATATTATTTGATTGATACGCAACTAATTTACTATTAACTTTAAGCTTTTCTTTGGTATTATAAATTAAAAACGAATACAATAATATTAGAAATGTAATTGAAATTAAAGCAGTAGATGGAGCTACAATAACTAAAGTAATAACAATTGATAAAGTTAATAAAGTTGCGTTTATTAATGTCATTAAAGGCATTAAAATATAAAAAATAACTTCGCTTACTTTAACATGAATACCATTTACTATTTCACTACTATTTCTTGAAACATGAACTATATAGGGCTGATATAAGGTTCTTCTATAAATATCATGGCTTAAATCAATACCTAATGCAAAAGACAATCTAATAGAAAGCCATGTATATGTAACCCTAATTAAAATAGATAAAATAACAATTATACAAAATATAATAGTAATTGGTAAAGCCAACTCAGATGAATGATTAATATCTAAAATTGTTAGAAATGGCTTTGCTATTGTCATTTTCATTATCATTTCTGGCTCTATTAATGCTCCAAAAAAAGGGAAAATTGAGGTTATACTAATTACTTCAGCAAATGAAGACAAAAACAATAATATAATTAACCAAGTAAATTGGAACCTTCTTTGATTACTTATATGTCGCCATATTTTATAAATATTTAAAAAAATAGTATGTCTCATTTCACTAATAAATAATTATACATTATAATCTTCAACCCAGTCATACATATTTTTAATTCCATCATAAGAAGATACTTTTGGCTTCCAGTCAATAATTGATTTTGCCTTACTGATATCTGAAATAAACACTTTCTGGTCACTTTCTCTTACTGGAAGATGTGTAAATTTTAATTTAATCCCTACGATTTTTTCAAGTATATCAAATAGCTCCAATAATGACAAACTATTTTGATAACCACCGCCTATATTAAATGCATGCCCCTTTGCTAATTCAATTTTATCAAGAGTAGCAAAATATAGATTTTTCATGTCATCACAATGTAAAACATCTCTAACTTGCTTTCCTGTTCCAGATATAGTAAATTCTTGATTGTTCAATAGGTGTTTAGTTTCATAGGCTTTTTGACAAAACCATCCAACCCACCCTTGGTCATAAGTTGCAAATTGTCTTCCTCCATACATAGAAGAGTGCCGAAATACAACAGTTTTTAAACCGAAGATTCTTGCATAATCGAGCATATATTGGTCAGCTGCACCTTTTGAGCAACCATATGGTGAATGAAAATCTAGTTGAATATTTTCAGAAAAACCCAAAGGCATTTCTATACATTCAAACCTAGTTAATTTTTCTTGATATAAAAATTGTTCAAGATTTCCATAAACTTTATTTGTAGAAGAATATATAATACTAGCCTCTGGTACATAATCACGAACAGCCTCTAATAAATTAATTGTTCCTATAACATTAACTTCAAAATCCAACCTAACATTTTCAATTGAAGTAGTCATTGCAACCTGTCCAGCTAAATGAAAAATAGCCTCAGGTTTGAAAGATTTTATAATACGATTAACATCATTTTGATTTCTAATATCTCCATGTATATATAATATTTTTCCTTGGCTTTTCAACCAATTTAAATTTGTAAGCGACCCATTTCTTGATAAATTATCAAAAATCAACACCTCATCACCTCTAATAATTGCTTCAGATGCTAAGTTACTACCTAAAAATCCACTTCCACCAGTAATAAGTAATCTCATTTTAATTTATTATTAATTGTTTTTATTAGTCCCTCTTTCAGCCCATATTTACAAGACCATCCCAAATTTGTGAGTTTTGTTATTTCAGCATTAGAAATCATAACCTCGCCAATTCGATAAGGTAAAGCTCCAAAATTAAGTTTAATTGTAGAATTTGTTAGATAATATACAGTTTGAACAAATTCTTTTATCGAAACTGAAATACCAGTACCAACTTCATATTCATCAAACCATTTATTATTATTATTCTCCATTATAATCAAATAAGCTGAAATTACATCTTCAATATATATAAAATCTCGTTTTTGCTCGCCTTCAGTTAAATCTAGGCTGTATTTATTTTCTATGCACCTATTTATTACTAAAGATGTAAATTTTGAATTATCGTCATCACAACCGTAAAAATGCTCAAGACGTAGGTTTATAAATTCAATTTTTTTTTGCATTGAATAAAATTTTCCCCATTCTAATAAATGATTTTTTGAAAGGGAATATAAATTTAAATACTTATCTAAAATTGTATCAGTATTAATGAATTTTTTAACATTTGCATTACTAGCAGCGTCTAAAAGCTTTAAGGGGAAAACGGTATTTGCATCAAAGATTTGCCATGGTGTTTCATTATCTCTACCATAAGCAGTGGCTGTATGTATTATAAAATCAATTGGCGAATGTTTAATAAATATTTTCGTTAACTCTGTTAATTCTATATCATATAATTGTATATACTTTTTTATTGAATTAATTCGATTTAAAGAAGAAGTTTCTCTCTTTAATCCAATTACTTCGTAATTATTATTTACTAATTCTAGTGCTATTTTACTCCCTAAAAAACCAGTAATTCCTGTAATTAAAACTTTTTTTTTCATTAATTACTTATCATCTAATCAAAATAGATGTTTTAAAAATTAAAAATTATACTTTTTGTTTATTTTATCCAGCCTTTTTGTATCGGGAATATATCTGTCAATATTTTCATCATTAAATTCATTAGGCATTAAAACATTAACATTATATTCCAATGCAATTTTTTTAGCTAAATCCCTAATTTCTATTGGATTACTTGAACCAACGTTAAAAATATGTTCTTTAATATTGGACTCTAAAGAAATGCGAATTAATGCATGTACCATATCATCAGCATTCATATAACTTCTTATTACTGGATATGTTGCCTTAACAATAATTGGACCACCTTTTTCTGCAGAACTAATAAAATTTCCATAAGCAAAATGCTGATCACGTGGTAAATATTTTCCATAGAAAGTGAAACAACGAGCAATTGTTACGTTTAAACCATCATTTCTTAGATCAAGAATGGCTTTTTCTGCAGCTATTTTTATTTTTGAATAATTTTTCTTGTATGAAAATTTGTCATTAAATTCTCCATACAAATTCTCTTCGGTTAACTTTTCAACATCGATTGATTGCTGTCCATATACAGCACCTGAACTACAATAGACAATTTTTGAAAACCGATGATGTATTTTAGCTAGTCGACAGTAATTTGTGATTGATTTTTCAATTTTTATTTGATTTGTATTTAAATCAAAATAATTACTAGCCTCTGAAGAATTTGCAGCATGGATAACAAAATCTGCATAAGGCAAAATATCACATGTATTGATATCCATTTTTAATAATTCAACATTTTTATTAACTAATTCAGGGTATTCATTAAAGAACGAATCAATTCTTCTAGCTCCAATAATAATTTTACTTATTCCGTAATAAGCTAATTTACCTTGCCGAAAAAGATCTAAAATAGATTTTCCAAAAAAACCGGTTCCTCCAATAACTAATAAACTTAGGTTTTTTTTCATTTACATTCTATTATCTAAAGTTCTAATTAGAAAAAAACCGGTTTTTCTTTTGTTTATATATTCTTTCAAATCATCAATAGGATCGATTATATCAATATTTTTGATACTTAATAAATTCTCTCCTGTATAATTTTTTCCTGTTTTTTCAATAGATAATATGGACTTAGAATCTAGATATTTTGAAATGAATGAAATTATTTCTGAAATTTTATATTTTTTTTTGTGAACTAGATTGTAATCAGATAAAATTTCATTGTTGATTATTTTTAATAATATTAAACGCAGATTTTCAATATAAAAAATATCAAAAAATCTATCTTCTTGTAAATTAATCTCGTTATTTAATAAACACGAATCTATAATTAAGTCGATGAAATTATTGGAGTTTTTAATGTATCGACCATAAATATTGAAAATCCTTAAATTTAAGCCTAGCTTATTTTTGATTATCTCATTACAAATAATTTTTTTTGATTTGCCAAAATAATCTAAAGGTGTTGAATTTATAACACTTTCTGGAAGTTCATTTAAAATATCATTTTGTCTTCCGAGATCAGCAGCAGAAGTAAAATGAATAAATTTTTTAAAGCTTAATTCTTTAAGAAGATTAAATAACTCAATATTTTTTTCATAAACTGAGAGGTTATCTTCGTCAAAACTTCTGCCGCCAACTACTGCACAATGAAATATAAAATCGAATTTTTCGTTAGTTAAACGCTTGATTGATTGGTGATCTAAAAAAAATAATGGCTGAACATAAATGTCTGGAGCAAGATCAGGATTCATAAAAGAATATCGCCTTAGGATTTCTAATTGTTCATAAACCAATCCTCCTACATATCCCTCTGCTCCAGTCAATAGTATTTTTATCTGATTACTCATTCCATCCAAAGTTTTGATTTTTTTAATTCAAACAACTCATCTTCCTTAATTGGGTAATTGTAATCAAAATTTGGAAACTTTCCGGATTTTACTTCTTTAACGTATTCTTGAATCGCAAGTTTTACTAAAGTATTTAATCCATCAGCCCTAGTATCTATTCCATATTTTTTTATATCGGCTTGATGTAATAAAATTTGTTCTTGATATGTGGTAATAACCTGAGGAACAAAACATTTGGCAAACCAAGGTCTAAAGTCTGGGTAAAAACCTAATAAATCGTGCATAATTATAAGTTGACCATCAACTTTTTCGCCCGTTCCAATACCTAAGACTGGAATTGATAATTGCTTAGAAACTTGTTCTGCTGATTCGGCTGGCATTGCTTCCAATAATAACAATGATGCTCCTGCAAGCTCTACATCTTTCGAATCGTTCATGGTTTCTTCAAAACTTTCTAATGTTTTACCTTGAACCCTATATCCACCAAATGAAGACGTGGACTGAGGAGTTAAACCCAGATGGGCAACAACAATAATTCCAGATTGTGAAATTGCTTTAATTCTACTAAGCATTCTTTTAGCGCCTTCTAATTTAATAGCATCACATCCAGCTTCTTTTACAAATCTCATAGCATTTTTTACTGCTTCTTCGTCTGAAACTTCATAAGATCCTTGAGGCATATCACCTACAATGAATGTATTTGGCGCACCCTTTCGAGCTGCTTTAGCTAATTGTATCATTTCGTCCATTGTAACAGGATTAGTTGTTTGGTAACCTAATTCAACCATACCGCCTGAATCACCAACTAATATCATATCAACGCCAGCCGCTTCAGCAGCTTTTGCCATTGGATAACTATATGATGTAATCCAAGCAATGGGTTCAAGATTTTTTTTCATTTTTTTAAATCCTAGGATTGACTTTTTCATTTTTATATGGGTTTAATTATCATTTCATTTTTAAACTCTTCATCTGTTAAAAAGGGGTACATAAACTCTAATGGAGGTGAGTACAATTTTCCATTTTCATCTTCTTTTGTAGAAGATGAGGGTGAAATATCTTGCTTAAAAGGGCAAAAAACTTCAATTATTGAATAACCTGGTGTATTTAATATTGAATCTAATTTATTATTTATGTCTTTAAAATCCCTTAATGAGAAATATGGTATTTCATATGCATTGGCAATTTTTTGACTATCAGGTAATGCTAATCCAGAACTAGCATCAGTACCAAAATATCTACTTTCAAAAAATTTATCCATTGTATTTCTAATGGATAGATACCCGCCATTATTTAAAATAAAAACCTTAATTGGCAGATTATAATTCACAATAGTTTGTAACTCTTGTATATTCATTTGAAAAGAACCATCACCAGTAATTCCAATTACTTTTCTCAAACCATTTGCAGCAACAGCAGCACCAATTGAAGCAGGGAGAGTAAAACCCATATCTGCCTGTGCTCCCGAGGTAATATATCTTAATTCGCCTTTTATTTTCAAAGCTTGTGATGTTACATAGTATGCAGAACCAGCATCACTAACAATAATTTCATTTTTATTTAATCTTTTAGAGATTTCTTCAAGAATTAAATACATATTAATTCCAGTTTCAGTATTATAATAGTCTTTAGAAAAAACAGGCCATTTTTCTCTCCAATGAATACAGGTATTAGTCCAACTTTCATTTGATTTATATTCTGAATCAGGCATATTTTCAAAGAAATCGATTAAACATTTATTTATTTCATAGTCTACTCTTATTGTTCCTTTTTTATGTTCATTACTATCAATATCAACAACTATAATTTTTGCATCACGAGCAAATGTCTCATATTGAAAGCCAGTAACAGAAACACTTAAACTACTACCCAAAGAAATTACAAGATCACTATTTTGAATTGCAAAATTCCCTGCCCTATCGCCCTTAGTTCCTAATCTTCCTACATATTGTGGATGGTCTGAAGGAAGTAAATCAATACCTAAATATGTAAAAGTTACAGGGATTTTATATTTTTCAACAAATTGTTTAAATTGTAGCTGAGTATTTGATAAATATATGCCATAGCCTGCTACAATTATAGGCCTCTTTGCTGAGTGCAATATTGAAAAGAATTTTTCATAGTTTAATTTTTCTTGATTAATGGGCTCAGGAATAAAATGAGTTAAATCTTCTTCATTTATAAATGCCCCTTGAACATCCATTGGTATATCTAACCATACAGGACCTGGCCTACCTGAACTGCAAATATGAAAAGCTTTTTCTAAATGGTATGAAATTGTATTTGGATTAACAACCATTTCTGCATATTTGGTTATTGATTTTACAATTTCTACAATATTTGCTTCTTGTACTCCGAATTTACGTAAAGAAGTACTACTTAAATAAGTTGTTTCCTTAGATTTCACATTGCCAGATATAAAAACTACTTTATTACTATCTTGCCACGCATCTAAAACACCTGTTATTGTATTTGTTCCGCCACAACCTGTTGTTGGCATTACAACAGAAATTTCATTGTTTAACTTAGAATAACCAACTGCTGCCATTGCCGATGCTTGTTCATGGTTGTTAAAAATTCCTTTTATTTTATTTGACTTAGCAATTCCATCATTTAAAAACATGGCGCCACCACCTGTCACCATGAATACATATTTTATTCCTCTTTCTTCAAGAAATTTTGCAATATAATCACTTACTCTAACTTTATTTTTCATCTTTTTTTGTTGAATATGATAATTTTATTTTAATTCATTTATATAATTTCTTACAACACTTACTATATAATCGTAATGAACTTGTTGTAAGCCAGGCCAAACACCAAGCCAGAATGAATTATTCATTAACAAATCGGTATTTTTTAGATCATCAATTTTACGATAATTTAAATTGTAATAGGCTGGTTGTTTTAAAAGGTTCCCGCCAAAGAATAATCTAGTGCCAATTTTATTTTTTTCTAAATATTCTACAAATTTATTTCTATCTATTGGGCTTCCTTCTCTTACTGTTAACATAAATCCAAACCAACTAGGTTCTGAATTATCAGTTGCTACTGGCAAAATGAAATGTTCTTCAAACTCTTTAAACATTTCTGAAAGTATTTTGTGATTTTCTTTCCTTCTTGATACAAAATGATCAGCTTTTGTTAATTGACTTAGCCCGACAGCAGCTTGCATATCAGTAAGCTTCAAATTAAATCCAATGTGTGAATATGTATATTTATGATCATAACCATCAGGCAATTCTCCTAATTTCTGGCAAAATCTTTCACCACAAGTATTATCCTTACCTGGAGGACACCAACAGTCTCTTCCCCAATCCCTGAAACTTTCTGTAATTTTTTTAAGTGATGCATTATTTACCAATACTGCACCTCCCTCACCCATAGTAATATGATGAGCAGGATAAAATGAAAGTGTTGCTAAATCGCCAAATGTTCCTGTTTTTTTACCTTCATAAGTGGCACCCAAAGAATCACAATCATCTTCAACTACCCATAAATTATACTTTTTAGCAATTGCAATTACAATACTTAAGTTAAATGGATTACCCAAAGCATGTGCAAGCATAATTGCTTTCGTTTTAGGAGTAATTGCTTTTTCGATATCTTCAGCTTTTATATTATATGTAGGTATGTCTACATCAACAAATACCGGAATGCAGCCAAATTGAATCATTGGATTTATTGTAGTTGGAAATCCTGCTGCAACTGTAATAATTTCATCTCCAGGCTTAATTGCTCTATCCAATAACTTAGGTGAAGTTAAAGCATAAAATGCCAATAAATTAGCAGATGAACCGGAGTTTACAAGAAAAGAAAATCTACCTCCAAAATATCTTGCTAACTCTCTTTCTAATTTTTTTGAAAATCTGCCAGCAGTCAGCCAAGCATCCATCATTGATTCTATACCCCAAAGCACATCTTCTTCATCAATCACTTTTCCCGAAACAGGAATGTAACTCTCTCCAGGAATAATTTCTTTATTAATGTTTTTACTAAATTTTTCAACTAATATTTTTTTTAAATTATCGTCGTTTAAATTTTTAAAATTAATTCCCTTTAAAATTTCAATATTTTGATTCATTTCTCTTAGTTTGATAATATTCAATATCTAATTTCATTAATTCAATTGCATTAAACCCATCATAATAACATTTATACCAATTAATAGTTCTTTCAACTGCATCTTGTGCATTTAACACCGGCTTCCAGTTTAATTCATTTAAGGCTTTACTTATATCTAATTTTAATAATCCTGCTTCATGTGGATTATTAGCATCAATATCAGTTTTATAACTACCCGTTCCCCAAATTTCAATTGATTTTTGCACCATCGTTTCAACTGATAAAGCATCATATGTATTAGGCCCAAAATTATATGCTTGAGAATATTTTTGAGGATTAACATTTAATTTCATACCAAGTTCAAGATATCCAAATATTGGTTCAATTACATGTTGCCATGGTCTAATAGAACTAGGACTTCTTATGATAATTTCATCTCCTTTACTCAAAAATCTAGCTATATCAGGAATTAATCTGTCTTTTGACCAATCTCCGCCTCCTATAACATTACCAGCTCTTCCAACAGCTATTGCTTTTTGATGTTGATTATATTTAGAAAAATTGAAAAACGAATTTCTATACGAATCAATTACAAATTCACAACATGCTTTACTTGCACTATACGGATCATACCCTCCAAGTTTATCATTTTCTCTATATGGATATTCCCATTCATTGTTATAATAAACTTTATCAGTTGTAATCAATACTATATTACATTTTTTTTTCAATAACCTTATTGAATCTAATAAATTTGCAGTGCCAATTGCGTTAACTTCAAATGTTTCAGAAGGTATTTCATACGACAATCTCACCAATGGCTGAGCAGCCAAATGAAATACATAGTCAGGCTCGAAATTTAATACTGCTGTTTTTAATGTATCTCTATCACGTAAATCATTTATACATGATTCACATAAAATATCTCCATTTATTTCAGAATATAAATTAATCTCACTACCTGGCTCAAGTGAATAGCCTTTTACTATTGCACCTAAATCAGTTAAGATTTTCAATAACCAAGTCCCTTTGAAACCAGTATGCCCAGTTATTAAAACTTTTTTTTTATAATATGTACTGGAGAGTGTATTCATTATTTCCAAATTTTCCATTTCGCTTCACCTTTAATCCACATTTGCTCTAATTCAATCCTATCCCTAAGTGCATCCATTGGCTTCCAAAATCCAAAATGCTTAAATGCAACTAATTGTTTATCATTTGCGATTTGTGAAAGCGGTTTTTTTTCCCATTGGATTTCATCCATATCACCTTCCAAATACTTAAAAATAGCTGATTCTAGAACAAAAAAGCCGCCATTAATCCACATTCCGTCACCCTGTGGCTTTTCTACAAAATGATCTACATTTCCTTTGGAATCCATTTCGATATTTCCAAATCGTCCAGGTGTTTGTATACTTGTCAAAGTAGCAATTTTTCCATGCTGTTTATGAAAATCTAATAATTCATTAATATTTATGTCAGCAACGCCGTCCCCATAAGTTAACATAAATGTTTCAGCTCCTATGTATTTTTGAATTTTTTTTATTCTTCCAGCTGTATTAGTATTTAATCCAGTATCAACAAGAGTAACTTTAAAAGACTCAGTGTTGGAAAAATGAACATCAACTTTATTCTTTTCAAGTTCAACCGTTATATCTGAATTATATAAATAATAATTTAAAAAATACTCTTTGACTAAATGAGCTTTATATCCAAGACATATAATAAACTCCTTATAGCCATATGTTTCATATATTTTCATAATATGCCATAATATCGGCTTTCCTCCAACTTCAACCATTGGTTTTGGCCTTGCTTCAGTTTCTTCCATTAAACGAGTACCCAAACCACCAGCAAGAATAACAACTTTCATAGTGTTTTAATTATTTATTTAAAATTAAGATAGTATATATTTAACTTTTTCTAAAAATAAATTTATGGAGATAAGATTTAAAAAAATAAAAACTAGTGATTGTATTACAGGAGGACCAATAATAAAAAATAAAACTAAATTAAATATATAATTATAATGTGTATATCGATTTTTTAAACTAAAAAAAATGATTGTAAAAATTATCATAGAAGTATAAACCCCTGGAATTAAAAATCTAGTCAACTCCCATTTGTAACCAGATAAAATTAAAAAATATGAAATTAAAAATCCAATAATGAATAATAAAATATTAAAATATTTGAAGTAAAAATAAAATAAATGAAGATCCCTTTTTCCTGAATCATATCTAACTATATTTTTAAATAAAAATGAAATGACTAATCCGAATAATGGGAAAAAAAGAATTTTTAATGACACCCAGAAATTAAATTCTAGTATATATAGAAAATTAAAAAACAATTGGGATACAGTTTGCGTTTTTTTAGTTTTTGTTACTTCATTTTTTAAATTAAGGATTGTGTCTCGATTACCTAAAAAAAAATCATTCATTTGCCAATTTTTACCATTAAAATAATTGAAAGGTAGATAAGGCATTAATCCACTTCTGACATTCTCATTTCTTGATAACTTCATTACTCCCGAGATTTTTACACCCTCATTCAGTGTTGCCCTAGAAGCTAACATCCCACCGGTATAAGAGAAAAATAGAGAAATTGTCACAAAAAAAATGAATGACAGTAGTAGTTTTTTTATACTGAATTGTTTCTTTATTAAAAACTTTAAGATAAAGAAAACAAAAGTAAGAATTGCAAAAATAATATTTTGTGGAGCATAGATATTCCAGGATGCTGCTAAAATTAATAATAATAAATAGGATTCGAAATGGGCCATTTTAAAATTATTCTTAAGATTGAAAATAAACCAGATTATATAAAGAATAAAAGTTCCTATTGAAATAATCGAATCCGAATAACCATTAAATAAAAATGGACTGCCTGAATCAATAACCAAAATATGAGTAAATGACAAAGCTGTATTTCCAATCATTACAATTAAAGTTCCATACATAGAGGATTTTAAAGAAAGTCCTAACCAACTTAATAAACCATATGTTAATATAAATAAAAAAAAACTAGATATTGAAACCCAATAAAAGAGAGAAAAGGGAGACCCTCCTATATTAAAATGTAAAGGTATAGTTGCTAATAGGGATTGTCCATAGTTCTGATTTAATAGCGGCACTTCATTTTCAGATACGATATATTTAGCAATATTGATATATCTAATACTATGCAATGAACCGATTGACGAAAATGAATTATTCAAACTCTCGTTTGATCCTACCCAAAAAAGAAATTGAATTATTAAGATAGAGACAAATAGGAGCAAATAGTTTTTCCATTTTACGTTAATAATAGAAAAGAAATAGGGCCGCTTGAAATCAAAAATACAAACAGTAAAAATTAAAATAATTGCAAATACAAAAGAATTAAAGGAATTAAAAAATACACTAAAAAATCTATAAAGGAATAAAAAAAATGTAATTCCTAGAAAATAAGATATTGAAAATTTTAGTTTTTGACTAAAACTATTCGAATTTTTTAATATTTTTTCTATCAGGATTTTACCAAAAAAAGTAAAAAATAAAGCAGCTATTGATTGAAGTATTAAAATTAAAATAAAATTGTTAACCATATTTAAAAATACTTTATGAGATAGTTTGGCTTGTTGACATGATTTAAATTAGTTAATTTATAATTTATATCTGCCGTTTTACTTTTGGCCATAATAAGCATTTTCACCATGTTTTCGAGTAAAGTGTTTGTTTAAAATAAATCTTGGGAATTCAATATTATGATTTAAATTCAATGAATGAAATGCCATATGCGCGCAAGACTCTAACGCAACAGCATTTTCAAATGCTTTTTGTAAAGTTTCTCCCCAAGTAAATGAAGCATGCCCCGATAATAAACATCCAGGCATATGTATTGGTTCTAAATGATGTTTTTTAAAATATTCAACGATTTGAATTCCTGTTTCTTTTTCATAAGCATTTTCAACTTTATCTTTTAGTAAATATGGTATACAAGGTACATCCCCATTAAAATGATCCGAGTGTGTAGTTCCCAATACTGGTATTGATAAACATGCTTGTGCCCAAATTGTAGCCCATGGTGAATGCGTGTGGACTATTCCTCCAACTGAATTAAATCCCTTATATATCTCCAAATGTGTTAAAGTGTCCGAACTAGGCTTTAGTTTAGAATCAATGACATTTCCATCTAAATCTACCAGAACCATGTCTTGCCATTTTAATAATGTATAAGAAACACCACTTGGTTTAATTGCAAATATCCCATTTGCTTGATCAAACGAAGAGGCATTTCCCCAGGTTAATACTACTAGTCTTTCTCTAACTATTCCCATATTAACTTCAAAAGCTTCTTGCCTTATTTGGTCTAAATATCCTGTTCCCATAAGTGAGTATATTTTAAATTAGTCATAACTGCATTTGGACTAAACCCTAAAGATTTCATTGATTGGCGATATGGTATGATATCATTAGGTCTCCCCCATCTTTCTGGACAAACTAGACAAGTTTGAATAGATGACAACACAAGAGCATTATTAGAATCTATAGGTAGTTTGGTATTAGTATCGACCCACACCCAATCAACTAACTTGTTATAATTATAAACTAATTCAATGGGTTCATCTTCGGAAAATCTAACCGCTATTGCTCGTTCTCCCAAACGGCTTGCTCTAAATAAATAAGGAAACTCTACATCCAATAAAAAAAAGGATGGAATGTTCCTTTCTCTTACTAATTGTAAGACATCATTTTCAATCCCTGCCTCTTTTATGTTTAAAACTAGCAACCCATGTTTATAATTGTCTAAATAATCAACTAAATTATCTCCCG
>Ga0194133_10006184_pt1 | contig 14862 bp, 10 predicted proteins | sample TA2KigOf40mmetaG_FD_155448 | JGI IMG/M metagenome (GOLD analysis project Ga0194133, IMG submission 155448) | Freshwater microbial communities from Lake Tanganyika, Tanzania - TA2015055 Kigoma Offshore 40m | ecosystem: Environmental > Aquatic > Freshwater > Lake | place: Tanzania: Lake...
ATAATAGTTCCAGAAACAAGATCTGGATTAGCAACAATGTCCGATTTAGTGATTGATCAAGTTAGATCCATTAAGCCTGTTGGCGTTAATCTCAATGTAAGAATTGCAGAAAGAAAACCGGTAGATGTAAGCATGTCTGTAATCTTAAGGGAGGGCACAACAAGCGATACAGCTAGGGCGGTTGAAAATCAAGCAAGAATATTTATTAATAGATATGTTAATAGTTTGTCAATTGGAGATTCTATATCCGTAACAGAACTTGAGCGCCAGGCAAGAAATGCATCAGAGGTCATAGTTTCTGCTTCTGTAAAGTCAATTAGGGTAGACAATCAAAATATTGCCAATAAAGATTTCAGACTGTCAGACGATAAATCATATATGACAGCTGGATCATTGGCAGTTTATTCTGTTATAATGGGTAGTAGTTCAACTTATTAAAGGATGATACATGTCAGAACAATCTTATGTAGTTACAAAGAAACAAATAATCAAAGCAAAAAACATGACTCATGCGCGAATGCTTTCGGAGGGTTATAAGGATTTTCCTGGTCAAATTATTCACGAAGAGATAGATGTTAATGAACACAACAACTCATTTGTCGAAGAAGACGAGATTACCTTTGTTGAACCCTCTGGAGAAGATAGCTCTTTATTTCTAAGGTCAGAAAATAGACGCTTAGCGAAGTTGGCTGAAAAATATAAAAATGTTAGAAATGAAGCTGTAGTTTCTGTTTATCAAGCAGCATTTGATGCATTTTCTAATTTTGAACTGCCAAAAATAAAAGCTCCAACCCTAAAAGGTAACAGGCAAACCAGCCCAGAAATAGCAGTTGCCGTTTTTGCTGACTGGCAAATGGGTAAAGTAACTGCAAGCTACAGTACGGAAGTACTTGAAAAAAGAATAGAATTGTATACTGAAAAATTATTAGAAATTACAGAAATACAACGACTTCACCACAATGTTGACGAGCTGCATGTTTGGCTCTTGGGTGATATAGTTGAGGGTGAAGAGATATTTGCCGGTCAAAGTCATCTCATTGATTCTGGCCTATATAGACAGGTTGGTATTAATGGTCCTAGAATACTATCAAAATTTTTAACAACAGCTTTAGAAAATTTTAAAAAAGTACATGTTATTGGAATCATTGGAAATCATGGAGCCGTCGGCGGAAAGCTAAGAAAGGTTCACGATCCAGAAACCAATATGGATAGACTTTTGTATAAGATATTAGAGTTAATATTTATTAAAGAAGACAGAATTACTTTTAATATTCCAGATGGAAGAGGCGAAAGAAATTGGTATGCAATAGACAATATTGGTGATTACTCAAGTCTTCTTATACACGGAGATCAACTTCCATCGCCAGCTCAGTACTACGGGTATTACAAAAAGGTTATGGGCTGGAAGGATGGAGCAATACCGGAGCACTTTAATGATGTGTTTATGGGTCATTATCATCAACAGTTTAAAATGACAATTGGCAGTAGCATACTAAGGGTTTCTGGGTCTCCAGAAAGCAGCAACACGTACGCTCAAGAGTATTTTTCTTCAATGAGCAGACCTTGTCAGCATCTAATGTTTATTCATCCAGAGCACGGAGTTACTTCTGAATATAGCATATGGCTAGATGCCGTATAGGAGTATAAATGAAAACTTATTTACTTAGTTTTGTTACTTCTGATTTTTCTAAAAATGGAAAGATTTGGAGTACGCAGGGTATTGACCTCTATGCAAATAAGTATTATAAAAACTACTGCTATACAAGGTCGCCATACGGATTAAATTCTGTTGATGACTATACTTTTACTGGAACAAAAGTTTTATCCGATGCAACTCCAACAATAGATGGAGCGGTTAAGGTTACCGATTACCGGCGAAATAGTGGATGACCCGAATGTAATCGAATACTATGTATTTAGCTCTGATTCTTCTCAGGACACAAATGTTATCTTCGATCCAGATTCATCCTCTACTCCAATTTTTACCGCGGATTCTTTTTCCGCAAAAACTTTAAGATTTGTTGATACCTCATCAAGAATAGATATCAGAACTTTTAAAGGAGCATTTTCTTCCTCTTTAAATAGTATTGAAAATATTACTTTTACTTTAAATATTTATGAGTCAGATTCTCTAAGTCGGACCCTATTTTCTATCGTCGACCGTTCAGTCTGATGCACTAGCTTCCTTGCTTCTGCTAAAAAACACGAAGAGATATGCTAAATTCGAAATAGAAATAGATACTGAAGTATCAGATCTTAGTGTATTGTCGTTTATTCTTATTGTAGAAGTTGCAATAGCAGATCCAGTAAATCCAGTTATTTCTCAAAGTGTAAAAAATATCTTAAAAAGATTTCCATCTTGGATGGCGTTTTATTCAGACGCGCTAGAGCAGGCAACTCCAAACTTATATGTTCCTAAAACAACAGCCGGAAAATATATTAACGCAGTTGTTGGAGAGCATCTAGATAAGTTTGATAGACAATTGGATATACTAAATATTAATTCTTTTATTGATAGAGCAGATACAAATCAAATAGCGTGGATGTATTCATCCAATAACGTAAATGCTACATTCCACAAAATATTAGCTAACGGTATTGAATTGGCAAGAATTGATAATATTTCAGATTTTCTTAACTCTAAACAAACTGATTATGTTTTTTATCACAATCCAATAAATAGAGAAATACTTACTCTACAAAAATTTTATTTACTACAATCAAAAAATGAAAACTCAGGTTTAACAAATTTGGCACAACTGCCGGTTCAGGTATTTAACTGGTTTGATGAGCTTGGTTTAAGGGTTGGAGTAAGTCGTCTTCACCTAGAGGACAATATTTCTTTTAGGGAAAGAATATTAGATGCCTTTAAGAACCCGATAGGCGTTGACATTGAATCCTTTAAGCGTACTCTTAGAAGGGAATTAAATATTTGGAAAGCTTATGGAGTTCAGCCCAGTTCTGAGTACGCTGGCGCAACACCAGAAATTTTAGAGATGTCTGATATAACCGGGTCTACTCCGTACTTCACCGCCGACCGCAATCAAACAAAATATTTTGAAAAATTAGTTGAAGAGCTAAATATTAAATATCCTAACAACTGGGGATATTTTACCTTTGACAATGCATTGTGGGATTACGCGGGATTAAACAATGATGGCGTTAGCAGATTGTCTGCAAGGTATTATGATTCAGATATTCAAATTCCATATTATCAACCTGGCATTGGTGATCAAGACGATTTAGCCTTATCAATACGACAAACAGATGCAACTCCTGTATATTTTGAAACACAATTAATAGCTAGGGGAAAATTATCAGCTGGATCTACTCCTGGTTATTTCCCCGTTGATGCTGGATTTGAATACTATTCTGATTACACTATTAAAGAGTATGATAATCCGGCTGCAACCGTTAACTACACGTTAGAATTTCATGCGACACCTCACGGCAATTATGCAACTCCAATTATATTCTCTGCTCCAATAACAATTTATCCTAAAAATAATCCAACTGCCGAGCGGAACAAATACATCAATACTAGATTTTAAATCTTATGAAATATTTGATACAGAAGGATTTACATCTAATTATCTAGAAGTAAAAGAAAAAAATACACTTAAAGAATATTATAATGAATTAAAAGATTCAAATAATCTTTCAAATAAAGTTCAAATAAATAAAATACATTTTAATTATATAAAAAATATTGTTCTTAAATTGGGATTATGGAACGGAACTCAATACGCTACTCCACCGCAATCTGATAACTTTATCACTAGATTTTCTCACAATCCAGGCAATACGCTTATATACGGTTCATCTACTCCGTCAATATCTGCCACTCCAGGATTAAGTCCTTCAATATCCCTACAGGCGGCATCTAAGCTATGGTCATTAAAAACAAAAACAAAACAAACTCCCAAAAACACTAGAACGATTAAGATTAATTCGGCAGCGGCTACACCTGCTGTTGAATATGTAATAGATAAAGATTCTATCGCAAACAATATTGTCTATCCACCTGGTGCAACTCCGGGTTTTATTCATATTGAAAACATTAAACCAAGTGACTCTGCAGTGATTGGGTATACAACCGATTCCTCGATCTATTCGGGATATGGCGGAGTAACTTACGATCCAATTTTAGATTACAGTATTTATGTGCCGTCTTCTCCAAATATTCAAGTTAATACTGTTGGCGGTTCAGCGACGGCTAATCAATATTTTTCAAAGATTTCGTACCCCTATTCTTCAACGCCAACTTCAATTGTCCTAAAGCTTGTTGATGGAGAAATCTTTCCAAGAAAAGTTATTAACTGGATGCCGTTTGAGGCGCTGTCTACTCCCATAACTGGATATATTGATGAGTATGGATATGTTGGATATAAAAAACAAAATGGTGAATTTGTTCCAAGCAAAAATGCAGACACAATTATTGTTCCAGAAATAACCAGAGAAACCTTTGGAATTTCTGGATCTTCTAAATTTAAATATTATTTTGAAAGTATATCTATAGTAGATCCAACTGATGTTGATGTATTAATATGGTCTGATCAAAAAATAGTTAATCCATTTTTAAATAAGAATTATACGTTAAAGTTTGACACTATTAATTCTATAATTAATAATGATTTATACACTTCAAAGAAAATAACATATCCAGCTAATTCAGTAAAAGAAACATACGATTTAGCCAGAAACACTACTGTATTCAGTAATTTTATTGCGCGCGGTAGATTGTATGACGAAAAAATAGAAGCTCGAATTAACACGGGTTGGCTACATATAGGCAAAAAAGAATACTACGTTTACGCAAAGCCGCAAAAAGAAGTGTTTACCGGTAAACTAAAAGAAATAACACTTTCTTCAGTTCCAGAGGCTGGTGCTCCAATACACGTTAATGTACACAGGCAGGGAGAGTCGACCCCGTACGCTAATTACGTGGAAACGGCCTTTGAGGATTTTGCAACACCAAGACAATTTGGTTTCTACAATAAAGAATTTATTAAACCTTCTTTTGATGACTCTTTCTATCTGTCCTACTTTGATATATACGATGCAACTATTGTTGATGGCCTTACTGGAGAAACATTATTTGAAGATTTAGCTTCGAGTTCAAACGTTCTTTCGGCACCAAGTGCAACTCCCGTATTTAATAAAAATCGTAATTATCAAATTACTTATAGAATTAAAAATTCCTATTACCTAGACAACGTATTGGACGATACATCTTATTATTCTAAAATAGTTTTTGATGCTACGCCAAGCACCCCTCTCTTCTATGAGATTACTTACGAAAAATCAAAGTATGAACAAAGTACGCCGATTAACATCACATTTGGAGAAACTTCTTCATTTCTTCAAAAAGGCTACGTAATCGCTTCCGCAAAAGAATATCCGTTTGAAACAGCGCGAGTAAAGATATCTCCATATAATCTAATGGATGATAAAAAAGATTTTATAGTTGTATCTATACTTGCTTTAGATATTAACGAAAATCCAAAGTCAGATCAACAATTTACATTGTCTAGCAGCCACCTAATGATAACCCCTCCTATTGTGACAACAAACGCAGAAGGCTACGCAATAGCAAGGGCAACGTATTCAGCCGCTACGCCTGTTCAGGGAATGATAACTGACTACATAAGAGTCAAGGGTTCGGGAACGAGCAACTCGTCATTTGATAGATACTATGCGTACAAAATACATTCTAGCTACAAAGAAAACTGCAACATATCGATAGCCGCGGATCCCTCAATGATTAAAGCAGACGGTATTTCTTCAATATTTATTGATGGAATTGCCACAAAAAACAACACCCCTAGCAATAACACAATTATTTACTGGAGAAAGGGAAGGTCGCCTCACAACGCGCTTAAAACTCAAGTATATTCCTCTGCGAGTGATTTTTCTGGTTATTCAGGAATAGTTACAACAGATGGCAATGGCAGATTCTCCATAGGTCCTATCGTTAGTCAGACTAGGTCTACTCCTGGATATTGGTACATCGTGGCAGAGTCGGACTTTAAACCATCTTATTCAAGCGACGCTACCCCGACCGCTGGCGATATAGCGTACTGGTATGAGTCTTATGATAATATTGATTTAAATTATGTGCCAGACCTAAAAGCAGTTGATGTTATTAATTTTAATAATACAGAATCACTAGAAACATACTCAACTCCTAGGTTTATAACCAGTTACTATAATGAGCAATTGGTAACCTCTTCTGGGGCTACCCCAAGGTGGACTCCGCCAGCCTGGCTGCCCATACCTAGATACGAACAATATCAGGCAGGGTTCTTGGGTTCAACTCCGTACTTTATATCTGAATATATTAATTTAAAAAAGGATTATTAAAAAATGTTTAAACCATTAAATTCAGATTCAGATATTAAATTTAAAAAAATTAACAATCTGCCAAAAGATGATGAGTCTGTTGGGCTAGCTTGGTTTTCGTCTAAAGCAATTAGTCCGGCAAATAATCTTTCAATTACAGATTTATCCGGCTTTACCCCAGAAAACTCGTATGCTACAGAAATAAATTCTAGTTCATTTAATTTAAAAAATAAATTAGCATTTGCAAATGAACTTGGCGTGCTTGAGGACGATAATGCAAATACAATCTTTGATTGCGACGATGTCAGTGTATCTGATTTATTCTTAGATGAAGAGACTTTAGATAAAAGATACGTACATCAAGAAATAAAAAATAAAATGTTTGTACATTCTTACTACATATCAAGATACTACACAATGCTTCCGGTGGATTTCTTTTTGATAGACGATTTAAATTCTTTTATAGAAGAAAATAAAATTCCTAAATCTATAAAAGTTATAGATGAAAATGGTCAAGAATACGTAGATAAAAATAGTGGCAGTAAAAAATATAGAATATTATTGGATCAAATTGATAACAGTATATATGAAGAAAGATCAAATCGCCCCTACAAAGTTGTTGTACTCTTTTCGGATCCTCATCCAAAAAATCTACAATTAGTTTATGATAAAGTTAATTTGTCTTCTACCGATTCAGTCTCTTCTGTCGTGCCACAGTATAAAGAAAATATAAATACAGTCAACTCTTTTAATCAAATCTCAGAAGAATCGATTGCGGTTGACAACTCAATGAGAAGTAAAAAAATCTTCTCCAAAAAATCAATAACCTTTAAAAACAATATTATTAACAACAATTCTTCAGCGGATGGTTTTGAAATAGTTGTACCCAAAAAAGCAATATCAGACAGCAGAACGTATGAAACCTTTAATTGGAGATTGGTAGCAAAAATACTTAGACAAGTAGATGTTTCTTCAGTAAATGGGGATGAAGAAATTGATTTAGAATCAAATATAAAACAAAAAGTTGTCAATTGTGCAGTACTGTGTACGTCTTCTCAGCTTTCAGAAATGACAACTTCTGGAAATTACGGTTCTGCAAACCCTTATGTTTTTTACAGACTTCAACAATCTCCTTACAACCTTTCAAAATACTCTTATGTCAATCCAAATAGCACAGTTCCCAAGAATCTAGCCGTACACTGGCTAATATCAATTGACACAGTTACAAATGAACAACTGTCTTCTTTTGATATCTTAGCATGGTCTCCAATATCGCCTATCACTCAAGAGCAAGGGCAAAAAATAAAGTATTTTGTTGAAAATACTCAGGGCACTATTGTTTTAGACATGTCTAATTCTAGCGGAGCTGAGAGTATTGATTCATCATTAACCGCTTCAAGCGATTCTTATGATCTTGATACGTGGAGTTATAATACTAATAATGTTTTCCTGGATGAAAAAAAGAACAACGCTTGGCCAATAAATCCTTCCGTTTTTGAGACTGTAACCATAGACTCAACAAATTACGATGTATATTCAATTTTTGGAAGAAGCAATATTGGCTCTTTGGCTTTGGGAATTACGACAAATAAAAAGGCAAAAGAATTTACTGGATCTTATTCTGAGTCAAATGTTGTATTAAAAAATTCTAGAGGTAAACCAATTTTTGTTGGACAGGGTTACATCAACACAGCTGACGCACTTCTTAGGGGAAATATATTGGCAACTACATGCACACTACTTAAGTACTGTAATGACATTTATCAGCCGTCTAGCATTTTTGATTTCGCCAATCAAAATTCCGCTCCAGCGTCAATTGATCAAATACCCTTTAGTCCAGTAGCGTCTACTGAGCGGACCGTTTAAGCTTTTGTACAACGCAGTTTCCGTAGCTCTTACTTCTAGAATATTTTCCGCAAAAATTAAAGATTTAAGAGCATCGTGTTATTATCATGTTTCAAAATGGTCTAGTTCTTACGTTATGAATCAAAACGTTCTTTTAGATAATGAAAAAACAACAGAATATAATTTGATAAAAGATTCGGACAATAAATTAAATTATGCTAAAAATATATCTGGATTAAATCAATCAATTCTTGAATTTTATAGAAAATCTATTTATGATTATTTATCTGATCAGTATTCAATAGCGCTTCAAGAAATAGATACTTCAAACATTGAATTTTATATTGAAGTTACCAACCCAGATGTCATTATCTCTAATGCAAACAGAATTATAGAAACTGTACCAGAAATACCAACATCTTATAGTCTATTTAAAGTAAATCAAGAATCCATACAGTCACCTCTGTACGCGTACACAAATGCTCCGTCAGCTTCGTTTTCTGTTCCGGGTGGTTTTGGTGCTTATGTTCTTAGAGAAAGAGCATATAAGAGTTCTTTGGTAACACAGGATAATTTGTCTTCAAAAATTTCTCCAAGAAATATATATCAGTCTTATGGATTTAAGTTTTCTATTTTTAATTCCTATGTTCAATCGTCAGAGTCTCCGACCATGTTTAGCGCAGATTGGTCTGTGGAGGTAAATGCAACATATAATGCCACTTTAACTAGACAAGAGTTTTTCAGAGTAGCTCCAAAAGAAATTCCTGGACAACGGACAAAACGTACCAGACCAACCAGAAAAATGGTCTGAAACAAGAACCGACAGAGACATTCAACCAGATACATCTCAAACCGAAGTTTACGCAGCCAACGACGACAGGCTAAACGGAAAATATCGAATAAATGGTACGCGCCACTATGTGTACACAAGAGACCTTAATAATGGTAATACTTTTAAAAACTACAAAGTTGGTCAAGTGGGAATGCTCCCCGAATATATCGCCTATATACAAATAACTTTAAGAGAAGCTAAATTATCAAACTCTTCCTTAGTCGATTGTCCGTTGACCAGCGTATACGATAAGGCAACCGCCGACGCGGTATTAAAATTTCAGCAAGTATACAATGCAAGGGTCAAGGACGGCATTGTTGATAGCGAAACAAAATCTCTTTTTGCAAGAGAAGTTTGGAAAAAAATGTTTCAGACAGACAATGCCAGATACCAATCGGTCAAAACTCGCATTTTAAACCGGCAATAACAAAAACTGTGTAAAGTTTATAGAAAACGCCGCTACCACTGTCGAAATATGGGAACTAAAAAACACCGATCTTCATTTTCAAAAGATAGGCTATACAGGAAACACTTTGGGTGATCCAATTTCAGATACTATTTATGTAGCCGTTCCAGCAAAGTATAGAAGTTCATCTGTAAAAGACGTTAAAATAGAAAGCATCAATGTATATCCTGGCTCATTTAAAGGCGCCCCTTCCTACAAGGGGATAAGTATACAAGAAGTTAAGGGCTATGCATTCGACATAAAGACTCAAACAGCTAATTATTCAAAATCTTTACTTTTTCAAAGTAAAACAGATTATTTCACAGTATTTCATGGAGTACCTGTTAATAAAACCTTAGCTGAATCTGGAGTTTTTTCAATAAAATTAAAAGGTAGTTTGTTGGATGGTGTATTTGGGAAAACTGAGGGTTATGCAATAGATAAAATAACCTTTGTTATTAGCTACAAACTTAAAGAGGGAGATGCAACAACTAAGTGGGTTCAAGAATATACGGATGAAGTTACCGGTTATGTTCCAACTACCATTACAAAACCAGCAACTATTAAGTATAAGATTTCTGGAAAAGTTGATAACATATCCGCGAATAAAACGGCAGAAATTGACCTAAGTGGAATCAAGTCCGTGAAATTTACCACAGAACCATTGTCCATAACATATCCAAATTTTTCCGGAACTGCTACTTTAGATTTAAAAACTACAAAAATCGATTTTAGTTCTACCAATTACAAACCACCGTTTACCGCTTTTGCAGACGCGACAGCTGGAGCAACGCCAAATTATAAAGATGAATCTATAACCATAGATCTTACATCTTCTAAAACGATAGAAGTACAGGCCTCTAGCCTGTCTGTATCCAATATTGTATCTGCAACCAAAAACCCAGTTAATTCTAGTTCAGTAGTTGTAAACACTGTTGGAAACAAATTATTTTTTGAAACATCATCTTTAAATTATGAAAATTCAAATATAATAAAAAGTTCTATTTCTGAGGTAAAAGATTATTGGCTACTAAAAGCAGATGGATCACTAGTTCCAAAAAGCAAAAACGCAATTACTGTTCTAGATGGACTTATGCTGTTGTGTCAACCAAGTACACAGGCCGATAAGGTTGGGAAACCGTATGGGATTAGTCTTCAATCTTTTGTGAGCAATAATTCTGGGAATACAGAGTTTAATATTGATTATGGAGCTTTTGTTCTTACAAATGAAATAATAAATTTAAACGATGCCGGTTTGCTGTATGGATTCTACGATAGATCAAAAAAGGAATTTATAGGAACAACTCTTTATTACGTTGACTACATTTCAAGGGGTCCAGAAAACGTGTACATCGCCGTACTCGCCGTAGATGCAGACGGCAATATAGGAGATTCTGATTTTCTTGGTGTTAAAAATACTGGAACAATAACTCCACCTATAGCTCCGGTAAAAATAGCGTGTCCAATTTATCACGTTTCATACATTCCGTCCTCTAGAATATCGCTGTCTTCAATTCCGCCGAATCTTTCACAGCTAGATCAATGGCCACTATATGTGACTTCTGGTTCATTTGCGAAAGAGTTTTATATTGATCCAGAATATGGATCCGTTAACTGGCTGCAAAACTATAGTGGCAAAACCTTAAGAGCTACCTATTCAACCCTAGACGCATCAAATGTTTTGTGGTCTCAGATATTGGGTAGACCCTACGTAGATGTCTTGAATGAGTATCCTACTTTTCTCTCATCAAGAAAAATTCAATTATCACAAGTGCCGATTGCATCCTATATTGAGCCGTCTGCAAATAAACTTGGTGTTTTAAAACAATATTTGTTTATAGAAACAAGACAATCAGACGCTGATGAGTGGGAAATTTTAGATTCTAAATTTATAAGAAATATTAATTGCGATACTGGAGCAGTTGATCTTACAAAAGATCTTCCGCAGGACTCAGATTTGATTAGGGTTTCTTACGCAGTAAAAGCAAATGGTATTCCGATAAAACACGTTAATGGCAATCCAATTCCGCTTAATCCATTTTTAAATCAAGATATAGTTGAACCAGAAAAACCATTGTATATCTACATTAAACCTTTTAAGGTCGAGGTTAAAGATATAAAAACTGGCAATACTCCAAGCAGCATAGTATATTTATGGAATCATATATCCGACTACGTATTTGATGGAGCCGTTCACTTTACGTATGATAATAGTATTTTTAATGAGTACGATAGTTCTAGTTATGACCCACTTGCTATTCAAATAGGGGTAATCCACGTGTTAAAAAATACTCCGCAGTCGGGAATTGACCTAGTAGACTTAAGAGTTAAGGGTGGGGGTTTGAAATCAACCTATGACAAGTCGGTTAATATAGAATCTTACGGTTCTTTAGACATCGAAAAGGTTTTTAAAGAGACGCCAGAAGCGATCTCTTTCTGGGATGTTTATCCACCAGATCAACAAGCTTATCCTAAGGGTGGTTTTATAATCATCAAACTTCCAAAAGCAGTTTTAGATAATTTTGTCAATAAAGAAGACGTATATTCTATAATTAGAAGAAATATAACAGCTGGTGTTGTGTTTAAAATACAAGACATGGATGGCAACGATTGGATAACAGTATAAGTATATGATTAACTTTCTTCCAGATACCGTAAAAACATTTTCTCAAGATTCACAGAGAACTGTTGGTTCTTTAATAAGAGACATTAGAGTTGATAAAGCCCAAGTCGCCGAACTGGTTAAAAGCCTTGCCAATTCCTCGTCTGGTCCAACATTCATTCCGACTCTGTCTATTTCTAGAGAGTTAATCAAATCGGAGTTTTTTGTTGATGTCTTTAGGGATTTTGAAATAAGATTTTCTAGATTTTTTGATACATCAAATTCAATCAATACAGTAATTAATTCAATGACTGAAATTATGTTATCGCAGATAGCCAAAGCAGAAAAAGCTTTAGCGTATTACGAAAACTATGTTAATAATTATGAGTTCTTGTCCGGAAAAGATGATCTGTATAATTTTTCGTACGTTGAAAACTTTGATAATAATCTAAATTCAAATGAGTATGAAAATCAAAAAGCGCCCTATATAGATCGAGGTGGCATTTTGTTCTCCAGCAATGGTAATGGATTTGTGGATCCAGTGTCATCAACGTTTAAAATAGGTTCGGGAATTAGTCCAATAAACATATTAGATAACATTAAAGAAATAAAAATATCTTCTAATTATAAACAATACGTTTCTTCTGAAGGAGATCCAAGTTCATTATTTAATGAAGATCAATCTGACACCTGGAGTGTTTCAGTAAGGTCTCCGGTGGTTATTACTTCTACAATTGATGAAATTTCTAAATATATAGATTATGACTATTCGTATATAGTTGGAGCAAAAACGATAATGGAGATTTCTTTAATAAAAGAAATAGAAATGGATTTTCTTAGAATTTTTCCTGGAGAAAGTAATGGACTACAGCTTCTCCAGGTGGCCGTAGAAGCATCAAGCGCTGCGGAAAAAGTTAGTTCACTTAACTCCAATAATCCAATTTCTGGTTATCAAATTAAAAAGATACTTAATGCTCCGATATTAGTTAGTTCAACAGTTGATATAAATATTCCATTAGATAAAATTAAAAAAATTATATTGATTTTTAATCAGGGCACCTACACTAAGTCCAACAATCCGCCACTGGTAGATGAACTTATTTCTAGGTCTTTATCAAATTTTGTTTCAAAGTCAAAAAAACAAAGAAAAAATAAATACAGTGTTCTTCAGGATATTGTTATTGAATACTTTAGAAAAGAAATTTCTATAGATGAATTCAAGAGAAATAATTATTCCTACTCAGAATATTATACGTGCAAATTTCCGATCTACGATAAAGACTGCCCCGCTTTTGCTAAGGGTAGATTTGATAAAGAAAATAGTAGTGCGGTGGGGATAGATGATGATAATCAATCTTTTCAAAATAGTCCGTTAACCGTAATGGTAAACAACATAGTTTCTCAGGCTCTTGGGTCTAAGGTTAACGTATTTAAAAACTCTCTTTTTAAAGAAACAAAATCTGCATATACGGAAAGTAGACTATCTCAAATATCCAGTGCGCCGTCGGTGATATCTCAAAACTTAAATGATTTAGGGTATAAAGCATTTGAAAATTCAACAGAACAAACAATTCCCGGCACATCTTTAAGTTCAACAAATTTATTTAATAATAATTCTTTTTCTCTCAATAATTATGAATATTCTTTTACGATAAAAGGAATTGAACTCGGAAAAACTAACGCAGCGTATCAAACCAATAAGTCCTACGCTTTGTCTAAAGGATGTTATATAAGCTGCAAAATAGCGGTTCCTGGTGATCTTTACGGCATTAAGGGAAAAATTAATTTAGACAAAAATTTAAGCAAGTATAACTCTCCATCTTTTGACCTAGAAAGTCCTAACTCTTATGAGCTTTCGGTTTCGTTTCAAGATGATCCAACTAGCGAAAAAGATTGGATACCCCTGGCTTCTTATGATTCTAACGAAATTGAATCAGAAATGTTGTTTATTGACCCAGTTACGAGTTCTGCTCAATTGCGATTTTATCCCCAGGACACTACTGTAAAGGTTTTTGAAAATCAAAAGCTACTATCAAGTAATAAATTTACAGTAAATAAGTTTGATAGATTAGTTATTTTAAATGCATTTAACAAAAATTCAACATATATTGCTAGCTATAAATTAGACGATATTAACTACTCTCAACAATACGTTGATGTCTCCGTATTATCAGAAGTAACAAAACTGATAAATGCCGGAAAAAATGGCGGAGATGGAGAGTTTTTCCAAAAAACAGGATCGGAAAATAAAGTAATTTTAAAGAATAATCCATACGTAAACAATAGTTATTTAAAAAATGCAACTTATAGTTTAACATATGGTACTATACCAGGAAATGAATACTCTGGATACAGTCCGGTGGTCGTGAGATTCGCAGATGGTTCTTATGCTGTCAATCTAACAAATTATCTAGATGGAGATTTTGAAAAAACAAACTTTTATAATACGTCTCAAGTTTTATTTTTTCAAAATGATAAAAACATTATTTTTAATAAACCAATTAATCAATCGTTTAACGTAATATATAATTATATGAATAATTACGTAAGATTTAGGTTAATAGTAAGAAACAACTTCGCCAACTATTTTTCTAGTGGTTCTGTTGATAATGTTATAATTAAAATGAAAACTAAATCTCCCGATATTAGTGTCCAAAAATTACTTCAGTTAGGTTAACGCATATGGCTCAACTATCAACAAGCACAACTTATTATGATCAAATCATAAAAAAAATTCAAGCTTTTATAGCCAAGTACCAAAATAATAAAACCGCCTCATATTCAGAAATAGCTACA